>VFQN01000182.1_pt1 | contig 129099 bp, 186 predicted proteins | sample 3512371 | NCBI WGS metagenome assembly VFQN01 (sample SAMN10412370, study PRJNA504923) | tailings metagenome | isolation source: Replicate 2 from Balatoc abandoned mine | place: Philippines: Itogon, Benguet | collected 2017-08-28 | reverse complement strand
AAATTATTTAGTCATCAATCCGGGACGGAAGTTTGGTCGGATGCAATTAAATCCCCCTACAATTTTCCGCTCCGCGGGCTGGAAATAGGATTTTATAGTGAAAATTAAATAAGATGCCAGCCCTGAACCCAATGTGCGAAAGGCAACGCATGAGGTAAGTTACAGAAGCTGGGCGTTGAGGGCCCCTGTTGAGGGCTGCGTTTGGCTGACTGCTTGATGTGCCAAGGTGCACTGTACGGTACGTGTGCTTGCTTGCTCAGTCAGGGTCATGTCGTCACTCGTCAGGTGCAGAGCAGGGGAATACCATGCCCAGACATACCGTTGGTTGTTGTACCTGGTTGTACCGATGCGGTAGCTGTTCCCAGCTCGGTAAAAAACGCAGGACGAGGCAGCCGACTACTGCTCCTAGAATCTGTGATAGGCAAATGTTCAAGCCAGGGGCCCCTGGAGCTCTGGTTGCAGCCGATGCCTTTTTACCCTTGTGCAACACCGAGTAACAAGGGACAAGAGCACAAGCTCCCGGCAGGGCAACTGCGGTGGCTAAGCGGCCATGGATTCAGCGCTACCTTCTGACCCTGCGTCGGCTTGCTCAGTGGCCCTCATGCATATACCCGGAAACGCTTGAGCGATCGAAGGGCCTGCCGCCATTGTTACCGTAAGAGCCGTCAGCTTGTCCTCGTCCAAGGTCTAGTCGTACAGGTACGCAGAATGCCGCACACGTAATGCGCTTGCCAGCGCACCGCCCTTACCATATCGTCCCATCGTCATATCAGCACCTATGTTGCATACGCTGCGACCACGGCAATGGCCAAGTGGGCAGCGCGACTAGGGATGCCGCCGCCGCCGCTACACAACATACAGCGCATCCGCTACGCAGTGCTACTGACACACGACTGCAAACTAGCCCTGCAACGCTCCACTACAGCACGTAGTCATCTGAGTGCACACCTACGTCTACACGAGATTCTAATCCTAAAAGCCACAAAGCCTACTCTTCTACAAAGACGACACACGGACAGCACCTACGTTGCATAAGCTGCGACAACGACAATGGCCGAGTGGGCAGCCTTACGAAACCACAAACAACCCAAAGCTTGTCCCGCACATAACTCCACCAGAACAACACTATGGACCAGGACCTGCTATGGACCTATGTACCGCTGGAGTGCTTTTACAGAAACGGCACACCATACAACAGCAAGCCACGCTGCATGCGGTGGCATGCGCCGTCATCCTACTTGCCTTGTCCAGCGGGCGGCGCCGTGTCCCCTGCGACTTGTACCAACAACTCCCAACGTCCGGCCTGGACCTTGAGCCATGAGGAGTTGCACCCGTCAACCGTTCTACCTGCCCGCCGTCGCGACATTGTGACGGCTACCCAAAGCGCCAGCCTGCTCCTTGCGTGCCTCTGCGACGCCTTCCTACTGCACCACCATTGCGAAATGATTCCCGTGAACAACACCTTGCACCTGTAAGCAAGGACGGACTACACCAAACCGTCCTCCAGTGTGTGACTGGACACCTTTGTCGTCTTTCCGCCTAGACCATCGCCTACACCATGCACGGGGTCAACCGCCCTGCGGCGCCCTGGCGCTTCAGCCTGCCATGGATGCTCTGCCGCGACCTCCATCCCGTCGCCAGCAAAGAATGAAGTGATACCGTCGGTACAGTCCACAGCGGCGGGGTTGGCTATGAATGAGTGCCCAAGATGGGGCAGGAGTTCTTGTTTGCGTCTGGGAGAGCACACCCTGATGCAAATCGTTGCGCTTAGTGTGCAGCCTAAATCCCATGTAGCCTGAGCACACCCGTGTCGTCCACACCTTGTAATGCAAAGGTGATGCAACAACGCCTCCACTAGGGTGAATCACAGTACGAGCACAAGCACTGGCCTGGCCACCATTCACCTTGGTGTGCGTGCAAAACTAGTCAACACAACGGCTGGTCACACCCCACGGCACCTCTAGCAGCGCGTCTAACCCTCGTCATATGTATACAGCCGGGTCTGGCCAACAACTGGCCATGCAAGCAGAAAGTCGCACCCTATGCACAGCTACAGCCCGTCTGGATGCAGCTACCCTCGGACCCTTTGCTTCTGGTAAGAACAGCACCCTCAAACTCAGACAGAGCTGGACGCAAGTCAGACCCAGCCATGGGAGCTTTCACGACGTTGCCATGTGTCTTGATGCGACACACCGTCCTGACGTAAGTACGCAGCTATCAGGGTTCTTGCACCCGGAAGGCAAAAATCATGCACACTTGAAGGTAATGTGGGGCATTCTGGGATTCGCTACTGTATAAGCCAGGCCAGTCGCGCCACGGCAATCTGCACAGCTAGCGCAGGGGGTCCACACAGGGGCTGTTGCCCAGGAAGTTACTCAGCCAGTTGCCGCCCAGGCCATCACCCTCAAGCATTTCTGCCAGGGGCTCATCGCCCCAGCCAGGGACGGGCGCCCCGAGCCCCGGAGTTGCAGAGCCTCCGGGCATGCCGTCCAGACCCAGACTGTGGCTGATGCCCAGCCGGGGAGTGCACACGGGCAGCCCAGCTGCGGGCTGGATGTTGCCCGGCCCCAGGGGCCCCTCCACCTGCATCTTATTGTTGACCTCCACGCCGGCCTCTGCACGAGTCACGGCCGCCGCCAGGAAGTCCTGAGGAACGGGGGCGGAAAAAGTACGGCCGAGGCTCCTCTGGATGTCCGCAGGCCCAGCACCTGGCTGAGGCCTGAAGCTAGGCCCAGTGGAGGTGCTGGTCTGCAGCAGCTCCGGCTTCGGGGCTGCGAAGGTGTAGGCGCTTCCACTGTCCGAGCCAGGTCGCGGGTAAGATCCAAAGGCCGCCAGCGAGAAGCTGCCTGGACCTCCGTGTCCTGCGCTTGCGTCACCAGACGGCCCTTCCACCTTCACAAAGCCGTGTGGCTGGCTGTGACGGCGTAGCTTGCTGGGCGAACCAGCCGGAGCACCGGGCCCAACTAGGGCAGCAGTGGACAGCGGCAGGTGCTGTGGAGGTGGCACCTGAGGGCCAGAGGGCACGTGGGTGCCCAAAAAGTGGTGCGCCTGGCTGAAGGAGGAAAGCCCGGCAGGGCGCTCGGGAATGGGGCCGTGGCCGGGCATGCTTGGCCACGAGCCCGTCCGGACGGTGCTGGGGGGCGGCAGACCTGAAGAAAGCCAGGGGAACGGCGGCGGGTGGTAAGAGGCGGCGCTCGAGCTGCTGGTGCTGCTGGGGCGGGGAGGCAGCGGGGGTAGTGGAGGCAGCGGCGGCGGCAGTCCCGGAGGCGGGCATGGCGCGTGCTGGTGGTGAGGCTGCTGGTGGTGAGGCGGCCAGCTGTTATGCTGCAGGAAGCTCGGGGTCGGCAGGCTTGAGGCACGGTGGTGGCTCGGGGGCAGGGGCGGGCGGCCGGATGAGAGGCTGGGGCTGATACCGGGACCGTGATGCAGCCGATGCTCAGGGTCGGCGAGGCTTCCCCACGCGTGCGGCTCCATAGGGTAGGGCTGAATTGGCATGCCCCACGGGTCTATGCAGGGACGCGGTGGCGGCAAGCTGGAGTCCAGGGGGCCCCGGTCCACCTTCATAGGGCCGTCAAATCCAACTGCTCCGCTGTTGCTTGGGCCTTGCGGCGTTGGACGCCCATCCAACAGAGGGGCCTGCGCGCAAGGCAGAAAGCGTTTGGCAGGGAAAGTAACACCCGCGGTGCAACAAGGCGGAAAGCAGGGCACAGCAAGCTACGTGCAAAAACGTTCCCTCCCTTGGGAGCGCGCCTACCTGTCCAAGGACGGAGCAGCCGGAGTGCGTAGGGAGGAGGTTGCCCGGCATGGGCAGCCCCGGAAGCGGGGGCAACATGCCGTGCCCATGCGGGTTCGGCCAAGACTGCTGCGGTGGTGGCGGCGGCAAGGGGATGCCGCTGCCAAGTGGACCACCAGAGCCCAGCTGCGGAGGGTGCAGCTGCTGGTAGTGCATGCGGCCACGATCCCCTGCACCCGCCTGCTGCATAGTCTGCGGCACGCCCATGGCCCAGGAGCTGTACGGCATGCTGGGGGAGGACCAGTTGCTGCCAGCCACCGGGCTTGGGTTGCTGCTCGGGCCACCAGCCCCCGCCCGCGCCATGCCCGTCGGGCCTGTGCTGCTAAGGCAGCTTCCAGGTACGCCGAACGGAGACTCCTTGGGCTCACCACCAAGCTGACCAGATGGGATTGTGATCTCGGCGTGCACGTGGACAGTGTCTGCGTCATCGTCGAAGATGCTGCGCAGGTCACTAGCGGCGGTGTCGGCCAGCGGGGCCATGAGGGGCGTGGTGCCGTCCAGGGCCTCTGGGTGGCCTGCAGCAATGCGCATGGGGTCATGATGCTCCTCCATCTTCATCAACGCGTCCAGCGACGCAGTGCTGACGCTGCTGCAATTCGCCTCGCCTGGTAGCCCCTGTGCATCCATCTCCACGCAAGCCCTCCCTGCGCGTCCGAACACGCTGGCTGTCCCACGGGATGGCGACAGAGGCTGCGCGAGGCTTTGCATGTGCGGAAGCAAGGACGCTGGCATGTTGTCGTTCGACTGTAGCTGCGGGGTGCTGACCTGCTGGCCCCCGTTGCAGCTGTGCGCCTGTCTGCGGGCCGCCTGGGCGGCCAGCGCTGCCTGGCGGCGGGGCCGGTTCCTTGCCAAACCCTCCTCCTCGTCTTCTGACATGGCAGCACCGCCGCTTCGGATGGAGGAAGCCCTAGATGGCGGGTAGCCGCCGCCGCCCGGCCCGCCGGACGAGACCTTGGATACGCCGCGCTGTGCGGACTTGGCGACGGTGATGCCCAACTTGATGGTGGGCCCCTTGCGGACCTCGGACTTGGGGATGCGTATAATACCAGGCACATATGGCTCCTCCGATGGGGAGCCAGAGTCACTGGGCATCTGGTGCATGTCCCCTTGGTCCGGGCCCGTCGTGGTGTCAGCCTGCGCAAGGCAGGCAAGCTGACATGTGGGACACAGACCCATATACATGCCGACGCAAACAAACGCATACACATTGCCAAGAGAACGGTGTATATTACCGTAATACGGTTGTACCAGCAGCGGCTTACCCGCTTCGCTGCTCGGTACTTTCGGAAATACATCCTGACCTCCTCAACACTGGGGCAAGCGAAGTGGTGCAAACACAGCGCAGCTTCGGTGGCACGTCATCCAGGCACAAGCGTAAAGTTGAAGTATAGTAGCGCAGCACTTTGCAGCCAGGCTCATCGTTACCCGCCAGGCTGTCATACCCCCGCAGACAAACTCAACGCACCTGCGAAGGCATTTCGCATGAATCCGAGTCTCAGTCATCGTCGGCATCTCGTCTTCGCTCCATGTTATGTGTGCATTTTCTTCATACCACCTGCAGGGCAGGGCCGGCAAATTGGCCAGTTGCCGGCACATTGGTCGGGTAGAGCAGGTCAAGCACGCAGCTGATGGTCACGCATGGCACGGCACAATGTGCAATTGCGATGCCAGGTCTCAGACCCCTAATAAAAAGCGGGATGATGCTTGCCGGCGCAGCCTGCTTGTGCGACGTCGCGCCTGCAAGACCCGCCCCCTCACCTGTTGATCGCGGCCGCCTCCGGCCTACGACCCGTCTTATCGAATGCTTGCCTCCACCATGTGTTGAAGGGCTTCCAGTACTGCACCGGTCGCCTGATTTTGGATGCGGTCTGCGGCGACATCTTGAACGTGTTTCCCGGCCCCAGGCGGAGAGAAGCGATGGTATGTTCTAGCACATCTTATGTTCCAGCGGGACTGCGGAAGCCCTTTGGTAGGTAGCGTCAAAGCCGAGGACCGCGTTTCGTAGTCCAGTCACCAGTCAAAGACAATTTTCGTCAAGAGCTCATCGTGTGCATTGTGGCAGTAGTAGAATACGTCATATATGTGGTCTGAGCGTGGTCTAAACGTGTGCAGACACACAACTGTCGGCCCCAACTTGCTTCAAACTTGCTTCCGTACTCGGCGAAATTGTGGCTCCTCCACCTCCTCCACTGCAGCGCATATTAAAAGGTTAGAACTGCAATTGCAAGACTGCTTGCCTAAACTACAGCTCGACCGAGCCGACGGGACTCCGACTCCACGCTGCTCCCGACTAAATAAGGGCCTTGTGGAGCATGCTAGTGACCGCCAAGTAGGAGAAACTGATTCATTTACCGGCTTTCTAGCAGCTACCCAAACACAAGGGGCAGTTACTGCTAGCCTTGCTCCTCGGCGCTTCGGGAACCCTGCTGGAGGTCATCCTGCACAAGAACCATGTCAATTCTAGGCGAGTGAGAAGCATTCCCGTAGGTACTGTCGCTTTGGAGTGCTAACACGCGCTGCCTGCGAAGTGCCTGGAGTGCTAACACGCGCTGCCTGCGAACCCTCGCTGCATGCCGGCCCGCCTACCGCACTTGGTCGTCCACGCTAGCAAACTAACATCAACTGAACTGGTAGCATTACATCGCTTTCACGTCCATGCCGTCAGACACCATCGCACGTGGCCCCAACACGGCAGCAGGTCGCTGCGTTTCCCTCAGTTGTACCCCTGCCCCACCCCGCCTCTGCGACCACCAGGTCCATACGACCGCAGGCCTGAAGTTCAGCTGTGGGGCTCCACCATACGCCACCTAAAGGAGTACCGAACAGAGTACAAGGACGAGTACTCAGAGCCCCAGGTACGGAACTGTTGGTGGACAGCAAAGCTAAGGTGGCCAGAAGCCAGGCCATGTACGGCATGCCCTCTACAACGACAGCGTGCTTCAGCGTGCTCTCCTTGACATACTACATGAGGGCTCAAGGACGGCACAACTTATGCCCCTGCCGTAGGATAGCACTTATCCAACCCAGCCTGCCAACCAAGGTGATCCCCTCCAGTTCTCCATCCCTCCTCTCCCCATGCCCGTTCTCGTCTTACAACCGTACAGGTACATCCGGAGGTTCCTGCTCTGCGTTCCCAGATGGCAGAAATCACGTCCAAGATGGGGACCTTGCCCCAACAACACAGCACCATGCACAACGCTACCACCCGTCTCCCACCTGGGCACCCACCTGCTGCCACATACCGGCAAGCAGGTGAGCCCCGTATCACCGCCATCTGTGATCAGTCGCCCCAGGACGCACTGATGCGGGCCTTGTTGCTTGGACAACATTCATGGTAACGCCGGCATTCATGGCATTCGAGGCGCTCAATAATACTGCAATTGCCCAAACTTCCTGGCTTGTTGCATTGGCAGGCGACACGCTGGTCGGGACCATGACACGTGGCACTGGTACCATCAAGACGCTGAAGGATTCGACGCTGTATCAGCAAGAGCAGACATGGGCTCACTGGCGGGTAGCAGTCGAGAATAAGCCTGCGGACACTCGGCGGAAGTACAGGGGGCAGGGCTGAGGCTGCTGGCCGGCCGTGACCACCCGCTTATCGTAGCAGAGGGGCTTGCTTGCGTACGGAGTGAAGCCATGCAGGTGGCGTTGCGATGCCATCGTAGACCACGCAGGGAAGGCAGTTCATGCACAGCAAAGCCTCAGGTAGCCGCAGGCACTGATCCCCGTCTTCCGTCTCCTTGGGTGCTGGACAGGTTGCGGAGGGCAGCAGCAGGGGTTGTAGGAGCGTTGGACCACGTCATATCGTGAGGGCGCAGCAGGTGCTCGGTAAACTAGGAGCATGCAGGCGGCGCAGTATTGTGTGCGGAATGGTTACCAGGTTGTAGTGCTAGCAGAGTAGTAATGACCCATGCGCAATTACCACATTGGCGTTTGGTGTGTCTTAGCAGGTTTACTCGAGTTTTGTGAAGGCAGGATTGCATACGCATCTAACACTGTTGGCTGGGAGGCAAACTCGTTCATCCAAGCATTGTTTTATTCGTTTGCCGTTTGCCGCTCACCTGCGGCTCTTGTGCAACTGGAGGCTCAAGCTGTGCTGCCTGCGTGGCCAAGACCCCCGTAATGTCTTGTCAAGGAGGGCGCGGTACCGTGAGAGCGCCAGCTGCGTGAAGATGTAAGAGGACCTACCGTGTGCACCCCATTTGCGACGAAGGCATCAGATCTGGGTCACTCGGCCTAGCGCAGCTGGAGCAGGACCAAGGCAACGGCATACGTGAACGTGTTGTCTTTTGCTCTGCAATGCTGACGCCCACCACAATAACTGCGCTACGTCCGCGTGCCCACGTGTACGATAGCGTGTCCGGCCCACAGCAGGGCTACCACGGGCAAGGGGCTGGTTGGGCAATATAATTTAATGTGCCCAGCCAACTGGGTGGTTGTGCTAGGAGCTTCCCTGGGTAGTACTGGTTCCGCAGCGTGGCACTATCAAGGGCTGGCTTGCCGTCGTCTGTGTGGGCGGGAAAAAGCTGTCCTGCAGGACCCAGCCGCACAGCAGCCATATGTATACATGCACTCTGCCACACTCTGCCACTTACACCTGCATCCACAGCCTAGTATTGATATAATCTCGGTCAGAAGGATCTCGATCATTACTCACATGGGTTCTGCACAGGGGAGAACCCCTGGTTCTGCATTCACACCCTACGTACGGCAGCGGTGGGGTGGGTGGGTGAGTGTAGCAGGATGCAGTGAGGGGAGGTATAACGCATGCGGGTGCGTGGGTGTGGTACGGCACCCCGGCCGGCGGAGCTAGTGCCTCAGACTCATGCACACAGAGGTGCAGGATGACACCGCACCTAAGCCCGCCCCCCACCTGGATAGTATTCACGGCAGCTCTCCGCCGCAACCAGTGTTCCTATCTTCCGTGGGGTCTTTCGGCCGCAACGCCTACACGCCACCCACCCAGTCATCCATGCAGAAGCAGCAGCGGCCGCAGTGGCATACCCCTAATCCACTTCTGGCCCCATCAGCAGCTCCAACCCACACCCTGCACGCCAACGTTGAAAAGGCGGGGCCGGGCGCACATGAAACCCAAACAAGGCCTGTCCAAGACGACACGGCTTTCGTTTATACGGGGGAAAACACAGCCCCGTTCCGCTGCCCCTCTCCCGGCTGCCATTGCCAGTCCTTACCGCCTTCTCTCCCGCACCCGACCCAACTGCTACCCGTCCATGCCAGTGCAGCGGTCCCCACACGGCCGCACCCCATGCCAGCCCCTCCTGAGCTCCTAAGCGGTGCACCCCAGTATACGTACGGCGACACCGCCATTTCAACTGGCGGTCATCTAACACGCAGGGCCTGGGGGGCGGGGCGCACGTGGGGGGTGCACGCCGTCCCGCCCTCCATCGCCCAGCGAGCCCACAGCCTGTGGCGTGTGCGTCTGCCGGAGGCCAGGTGGTTGTCACACACGTGCATGCCTTGCACTTCAGTGTGTATTTCGCATCCGCTGTTTGTTTCACGTCATGGCCGGTGCATGATGCGTTTGTGCGGTGTCAGAGGATGAATTGACGTGGTTGTAGGTGCGCATCATGCATGGACACAGCGGGGGAATTGCGAATCGCACTACTCCATGCCTGTAATTATCGTGTTGGCCGAAATACAGCTTTACGGTGCCCCTCTGCAATTAAAGCGCTGTCTGCGGTGTAGTGCCGCGTATCGCGTTGCCTGACACGCCAGCTGCGGCTTGACCGTGTGCACAAAGCGCCATGTTACCAGTCGTGACAGATTATCAAGCGTTATACAAACAGTACAAGCGCGCTAGGGAGCAGGTAGCAAAAGGCGCAGAGGAGCCTGTGCTCGTTGTCAAGAACATTGAGCACTCGGCAGCACTGGCCTTTGCGGACAAGCTGGAATGCCGCGGGTTTAGTTTCGTTCCGAGCGAGTCGCAGCGAGGCATCGGCAGCCTGTACTTCTTTGTGGACACATCATACATCCATGAGCTTGTGTCACACGAGGTCACCTCCAGCAGCAGCATGTACTTGATGCCCTGGGCCCTCCCTGGTGAGCAGGCGTGTACTACTGTGCCTTTCGCGCCGTGTTCGAGGCGTAAAAGACAGCACCGGGCACGCTTCGTGTTTGTTGTGCCCGCACGCAGTGTTCGAAGTGCTGGTTCCGTCAGGTGCGACTCGTGAGGAATTTGGAGGCGGCTTCCAGGAGCCAGACCAGTCGTTTTATGTGGTGACGAGCTCAGACAAGCTCATCCTGACCACGGTCGTTGAGGTAAGGAGTTGTCCCATTTATACTTATATTTCGGCGGGCCTAGGGGGGGGCGGGGGGTAAAAACCTAGCATATGGACTTCTGCTTGACATTTGCAAGCTCAGTGCTACGCACTCCTGGCCAGCGCAGACATTCAGGTCAACCTCAGGAGGTTAGCTTTTTTCCTGAAAATAATGTATGTAGCATTTTTAAAAATATTACAACACCATATGGCAACGGGCGGGCGGTCTTGACCCACCTCCTGAAACAAAGTTGGCACAGGTGTCCACAACAACGTTTCCTAACACCCCTCCCCCTCACCCTGGGCGTGCCGAAAGCATGTCATAGTGAAGGTTGGGCCCAGTACCAAGTGACAATCGCTGCTTCTCCTCCTTCAAGTTTGCCCGCCTTGCTTGTCACCGTAACCAGGCACTTTGGATTTGTCGTGCCACCGCCGACTGCTCGACCTTGCTCCTGCTCCGCGCAGGTGGCTTACGCACTGTCCCGCAGCAGCCTGCTGCAGCGCATGCGTGACTGGGTGGGCCCCGGTGGCCCTGCCCGCGTCGCAATCGGGGTCGACATCAAGCACAGGGGGCCAAAGGGGGAGATGCCCCGCATAGAGGTGATGCTGCAGCTCAGGGGGCAGAGCAGCCCGTCGGCTACGGTGCAGTGCGGGGCGGACAGCGGGTGCTGCTCGCCGGGCATGTATGACTCGACGCTCTTTGTACCGGTGAACGAGCTGCTGTTCGGTTCACCGTGGTTCCTGCGGCTGCTTATCAGCATGCAGCTGGCGGTTGTCGTCCCCTTGGTCGGGGTGGTGCTGGGCGGGCTGTTCGCGGCCCGGGACGTGCTGCGCGGCCGCCGCAGCCTGGCGAGCGTGGCGAGCTCCTGCCTGCGGTCGCTGCGTGGGCCCTGGTGGGGCGTGGTGCCGCTGGACACCTACCGCATCAGGAGCCGAGTTCTGATGGCGATGAAGAACATGGACTGAGTCTTTGGCTGTACGGTTGGCAGGGACGCTGGCAGCGAGCATCAGGGAGGTGACATCTGGCGAAGCCGATCGACGGTGTCTGCATGCATGCACACTTTGCATAGTCAAGGGGCAGTGTGCCACTCCCGCAGTACAGAGTGTAGTGGCATGTGGGAGTGCTGCAGGTCTCCCCTGGTGGATGGCCGCGTAGTGCACGTGCACGGCCTGAGCACCGCCGCCGTCGGTGAGAGAACTTGACATGACTCATGCAATGACTGGTTGAGCGTTCAGTGCATGCAGTGAATATAGTACGGTATCGTACCAGGGCACAGGTTCATTGTGGCCTCCAGCACTTTGGTGTAATATTTGGAGCGAGTCGTTGGGCAGGTGCTGGTGGAGGGCGCAGAGGATACGGTCTGGTGTGGTGGGCACCTGAGCAGGAATGGGATGCTGCTGGTGGGCACGCTGGGTAGCCCCCATAAATCAAGAGGTATGCAGTGCCCGGGCCACCCAGCGCAGGCAACTGGGGGTGGGCTGAGGGTGGCAGTGCCCGGGCCACCCAGCGCAGGCAACTGGGGGTGGGCTGAGGTTGGCATAGGGTGGTTGGAGGGCGGCCTGCAAGGTTGAATGCTGAGACTGCGTTAGGTGACCGGGTGGTTGTCTCCCCTGGTGGTTATCCTTGCTTCTTGGCTACCGGTATGGTGCACTTGCATTGTTGGCATGACAACCTTTGTTGACCGGCACTGCAGCCAGCACGTGTATGCGTGGCTCGCAGTACCGGGAGCATGTCAACACGCAGTTCCACAGAAAAAAACGCAGGCTTTGTTTGGTGCATATACTGCCATTGAGCTATTATCCGTAGTAACGTCCCTCCACGTGCCTCTCCGTTGTCTGACACACCCTTACGTGCACCAGCGTGCACCTTCTGTGCATCGTGAGGACGTGCTGCAGGAGAGCGCTGTGCTGGCGTCCGAGGGTGGTCAGCGCCTGGAGTAATGCTACAGCGCAGGTGGTGCCCAGCAGGGTGACGCTGACACGTGTGCACAACTGGCAACCAGGGGAACAAGCACCATGTGCTTGGGACAGCAGCCACGTAGGGAATTTACCGTACTAACCCAGCCTGCCGATTGAAACCTGTACCAGTGCCGAAGGGCCCTCCCAGGGCAGGGAAAGTGGGAGGGTGCCGGTACTGACCATTGCACATGGAGCAGCGGGCACACGACACAGCATTGCCCCAGAAACACATGTCTGCTACGGCTCATGCTTCAGGGATATAGTCATAAGAATACGTTTCCCCCTCCAGCGCCAGTACCCTCCCCTTACAGTTGTGACGCGAAACGCACGCGCGAAACGTGCAAATGGTTTAGCTCCTTGGCACTTTCCGCAACCCGAGCCTTATCGGGCAGCGGGTGCAAATTTACACATGAATTAAATCAATATATCTTGGAATAAGGGGGCCCGAGGCATTATGGCCAGTGGAGCGCCCGAGTTCTTGGGCGGGAATGCGGAGACCAAGCCGCGCGGCAAGAAGAGGGCCGTGGCGTCCAAATACGATGTGCACAAGGTAATTCCTAAAGGATCTGGGTTGTCGCCCTACACCGAGTGGGCGTCGGTAACACGCTGCCAGGGGTTCAGCTCCACCCCCAACTGCTGAGCCTCGTTGCAACGCTGTGCTACACAGGTCAAGGTCTGGCTGGGGGACAACCTAGACCACTACTACATCCTCTCCCGGTTCCTTGTCAGCCGAAGCCTCACCATTACAAAGATCCCCAGCACCAAGGTAACATTCAGTAATGTAGAGAGTTTGCGGGCTAAGGTGTGTCAGGACCGTACCGGTACGCAACTACGACAGCCCTACCAGCTGGGGAGCAGGGTGCTTCACGGCCACGCAGCAAACACACTGTGTTCACAGTGCATATGCCGGGTCTTTGGTGTAGGCTATGAGCGCTTGCAATGGGGGGCAACTCCCCCAGAAGGGGGTTGTGGTGCGCAGAGGTCGGGCAAAACTGTGCGCTGGAGCGGGCGGGGTCGACCCTGAAGTCTATACGTGCTAGCCATGCAAAAGCCCTCCCTGGTGCATCTTCCAGGCCGTCAAGATTGCGTTGGAGCTCAAGAAGCATCTGGTGGACCGCGACAAGCTCAGCGTCAGCCAGGTGGGTCGCAATGAACACAGCGGCAACACGCCCCCAGCCTCCATGTAATGTACGACAATGCCAAAAACGAAAGGCCACGGGGCGAGCGGAAAGCGTGAACTGAGTGTGCTGGACCGTCCATGCTCAAGCTGCATGCGCATGCGCGGACAACCCTGACGCAATGACTCCGTACATGTGTGTTACACTCCGCGGCCTCGCCCCCGCTGCTGTCCGCAGGCGGAGATGGAGGAGATCCTGTTTGACCTGATGCGCCAGAGGGGCTACGGCCAGGCCTATATCGACTGCTACCGCACGGTGTCCGCATTCTACCAGCTGCGGCAGCCGCTGGTCATCCTCATCTGCGGGGCGCCGTGCACGGGTGGGCCGGGGGACTTGGGCTGAGGGCTGCATGTTGCAGCCGCGCTCTGGGTGCAGCGCAGGACCAGTTGCAGCAGTGTGTGGTGCGGCAAGGTACTCACACTGAGCCGTCACAGCTGGAGTACCGTGGTACTGACTCTCACGAGGTGCTGCACGCTGGCATTGTCAGGCGGCATGTGCCGGTGTGTGGCAGCACCGGGTGGGGCCTGAGAGCTGCAGTCCCCTCAGGAGCAGTGCCGTGCGCCAGCTGCCGGCGCTAATCCACAACCTTTCATGTCTCGCTGCAGGCAAGTCCACCATCGCGCAGCAGCTGGCAGCGCGGCTCAACATGCCCAACGTCATGCAGACGGACGTCATCTGCGAGGTGGGGTACACGGGCTCGCGGATACCGGGGCGAACAGTACGACCCCGGGGTGAAAGACGTAACCCAGCTTATATGTTTCAACCCCGTCAAGCTTAAAAAGCGTCACCTGCTTTGTGCCCCCTTGAGTGCTTTGGTTTTGCACACACTGGACTCGTGCGCATGAGGGCAAGGAATGTCTCGCATCACTTGTACTGCCACGTGTACTACTAGAAGGGCAATCGTCTGCTGGGCATAATCGCTGGAGCCGTTTCACAGTTGCCCATAACTGGTAGTGCCCTCGCTTGTGCCTGCAGCTGCTCCGGTGCCACCCGGGGGCGCCCATGGCTCCCAAACCGCCCTGGGCGCGCGGCCGCCAGCCCCCCCGTGGCAACAGCACCAGCACCCCTGCCGCCGCCGAGGGAGATCCCAGCTCAGCACGTACAGCAGGGGAAAGTACGGCAGGGGCCCAGGGTGAAAAGGTCCACAACGGCGCGCGCACGCCCGACCTTGTACCGTCAAGGCTGCGGCTGCCTGGCGAAGGCGCGGAGGCTGTGCCGGGTGGCGTGGGTGTTGGCGGCCAGGGGACAGGGGGCGGTGGGCGAGGGGGGCCTGCTGGGGCCAGCGGGGGAGCTGAGGCGCTGGCGAGCGCGGACGAAGAGCAGGATGATGACGACTGGGTGCTGTCGGAGTTCCGCAACGAGTGCCGCATTGTGCGGCGAGCGCTGGAGGGGGACTTCAACAAGGTGAGGCTGGGTTTGTGGCGCGAGGCACACCTTGCCTAGGGCCATACTCACGATGCAGCATTGCCCCGGGCCAAGCTGGGTTAGGCGCAGAAGCAGCAGGGCTGGAAGGGCCGTACGGAGAGGGTAATGGTGGCTCGGGTGCTTGACAAGGGCCAGGAGGCAAGGCACAGTCCCGCGTGCTGGCCGCCACTCTGCTGACGCTGTTGTGCCGCTGCGCATGTTGCTAATGCGCGGGTATGCGCCAGGCATTAAGCGACGGCAAGCCGCTCATCGTGGAGGGCGTGCACCTGGACCCGGGGGAGCTGCTGGTGGAGCTGCAGGTGGGGGACGGGTGTACGGCAGGGGTACGGCAAGTGTACGGCAAGCGCGCATGTAGAGTGGTGGGAACTGACTGCGGCTCGGACGTTGTGTACATGGATCCCGCTACGCGGATTTTTGACCAAGGGGCCTTCTTGGATGCTAAGGATATATTATGGGCAAGTGCATGCTGCCTGACGCTGACGCTCGCACAGTCGCAATGCGAGGCCAGCTGCGACCTCCGTTCCCCTCGTGTCGCCCCACGCTGACGTGCAGGACCGGGGCATCGTGCTGCTCCCCTTGGAGCAGCAGCCGCTCACGCCCTACAGCAGCCACCTCAGCCCCTCGCCGCTGTCGCCCTCCACGCTCACGAACGGCACGGAACCCGCCCCACGGACCTCCTCAGGCGCGGCTGCCCACGGCCCGTCCTCCGCACCCCTCACCGACACCATTTCCAATCCCCCGTACAGCAGCTGGCCCGGGGGCGCCTCTCGGGACACAGCCTCCCTCCCAGTTGCTCCCCACCCTGACTACACCGATGCCACTCCCTCCAGCCCCACCCACCGTGGCCCCCCTGTACCTTTCGCACCAGGGCCTTTCGGCTCTTCGGGACTGCCACCCGTCCAGCGGCGAGCCCCTAAGCCACTCAGTGTCCTGCCGGAGCGGCAGGAAGCAGCGGGCTCGGAACCAGGCTGCGGCTCTGAGGCTGCCACGCCTACGCATGCAAGGGGCGCGGGGTCAGTGCACAAGCACGTGTCCTGGGGCAGGGCGGAGGCAGCATCGGCTGTTGCTGCTGTTGCTGCTGCTGCAGCGTCGGGGCAAGGGGGTGGCGGCGACAAGGCGGGTCGAAGAGCTGGGCAGGTGGAAGGCGGGCGGAGGAGTAGGCGGGAGGGTGGGGCCGGGCCGGCGGGTCTGCAAGTGGAGGACAGACCGGAAGATGGCAACGGAGCGACAGTCCAGCCACAGCAAGGGTGCCAGGATGCCTACGAGCCGTTGGACGTTGCAGAGCTGCCGGCTGACCAAGCAGGTTGCGACGGCGACGTGTCCCGCGGCGCCTCGGTGACGGGCTTTGGGATCCAATCGGATGGTGCTTCTGACGTCAACAACTATGGCGATAACGACCACACCACGGACGACGAGCGGCCGCTGCCGCACACCCCCAGCGGCGAGACCGACTGCGGGGGTGACGGCGACATCAGCGGCTGCGGCGGCAGCAGCGGCCGACCGTCCCCCGCGGTGACGCCCCAGCCGGCCCCCGGGGGCGCGCGTCGGCTCCCGCTGGGGGCGGGCGGCTCGCCCCCCATGCGGCGGGCTGTGTCCCAGCCCACGTTCGCGCTGGAGCAGGACGGTGACGAGGATGACAAGGAAGGGGTGGAGGAGCATGAGGGCGATGGGGCGGGGGCGCGGGGAAGCAGGGGAGGAGGGGAGGCTGACGGTGGGGCCCAGGGCGAGGCGGTGGGCTCCAGCGGAGTGGTGAGCCGTTTCAGCCAAGCGGCTGGAGCAGCAGAGCTCCAGTCCGGCGGGGCCGGCGGCGTTGCGGATGCCGGCAGTGGTGGTGGCAGCATGCCTGTGGAACGGTTGAGAAGCAGTGCAACAGCGGCGGCGGCCGTTGGGGACGAGGACGGGCTGCAAGGCAGGGGCGGTCGGGGGAGCAACATGCACGGCGCGGCAGGGGCGGGCGCTCGGGACGCGGGTAACCGCAGTTTGCCGCTGGCGGCGGCGGTTGGCGGCGCTGGCGGCGGCGGCGGGGGCAGCGTTGCGCACATGAGCCGGGCGCAGAGCCACTATGCGCTGTCTGCTGCACGGGGCGCGCGGAGCCTGGCGTCGTTTGGGCGGGTGGGCAGCCTGGCGGGGTCGCTGGCCACGGCGGACCTGCAGGCCGTCAAGAGCAGGTGGGAAGGGACAAGGGTGTGCGTGCCGCTTCAGCTGTGCCGGATAAGGAATGTGGAAGGTAGGGACGTTACCTGCATGCCGTCGTGTGGTGAGGACACCGCCAACGGTCTCAGAGTGTACAGCTGATCAGCTTCAGCAGCCGGCGAGCCCGCAACGGTGTGCAGTATGCGGCTCCATATTTTAACCGCCCAACACGACTGAGCTACGGCATGTAGTAAATATCCCATGCCCCGTCTTGCCCGCAGCCTCGTTGGCATCCTGCGGCAGGGCAGCACAGCTGCCCGCAGCTCCCGCTTCGCCACCTCACCTGCGCCGCGGAGGACCATGGATGACCAAGGTAAACCCACCACGCACTTTTATCACGCCCAGAGCCAGTACCGTACGCGCGCTCCGAAGGACGCTTGCCATGCGCCGCACATCAAACTCAGCTTGTGTTGCCAGACACCACTGCGTACACTGCAAGGACGTGACTCCTGAAACAATAGTCGTCCTGCTCACCCTGCAGGCATGAGGGCCTTCGTCCAGACGCCTGGCCGTGCATTTGCGAAGGACCACAGCCTCTGCCGCACCACCACACCGCTGTTGGCCCCACGGTGGTCACACGCCGGGCCCCTGCAGACCACCAACACACCCTCGTTCGGCGGCGCAGCCGCACAGGAGGATAGCAGCACGGAGCCGCCAGGAGGCCCGGCTGTTGCCGTAGAGGATGGGCCGTTTGTGCAGGGGCCGGGCGCTGGCGGATGTGCGGCCGCAGCTGCAGCTACTACATTGGCGGAGGCAGCACGGAATGGGTCGGACAGGGGGGAAGACGTGTCGGTGGCAGAAGAGCAGCTACGGGGGCGTGGTGGCGAGGCAGCGGATGGTCACTTGGCCGATGTGCAGGCTGGGGCTGTGGGGGATGGGACCGGTACTGCTGCGCGTGGCTTAGGTCCGGCAGCAGATGAGGGTCTCACGGCTGCGGCTGCACCAACGACCGCCACTCCTGCTGCTGCCGGTGAACAAGGTGCAGCTCTGTCTACGCCGCCACCGCCGCCGCCGTGTGGCGGGTCGCTGCCGCCGCTGTTCGTTCCCGTTGTGCTGTGCATGAGCGAGGTGAGCAGAGGGGAGATCCGGCGTTCGCCATATGGACCGTGCGGGCATCGCTGGGCTCCAGCAGCTGCAGGTGGACATGAGCCGCCGTACACTACACGCAAGGGACCAGTCCGCAATGGTGTCCACGATCGTGCACCCAATCCTCCCTTACAGCTTGGTACTGTTCGGCCCATTGGTGCGGTGAAGCTCATACTAACCCAGTTCCGCTTTTCCTATGGCAGGAGGACCATGCGCTAGCTGCGGAGGACAATCTGGTGGTGTCCAGTGCGGCCCCGGGGTCCGTGGGCGTGGGGGCCGGCGCAGGGCCTGCGGAGGGCGATGGGCGGGGCGGGAGCCCAAGCCCTGAGGAGGTGCTACACAGGGCGCAGGCCATCCAGGGCTACCTGTGCAGCTTCGAGGCACAGGTGCGGCGCAGATGGCGAGCCGGAGTGGCGTCGCGGGTGGGGGCTGCATCCTTACACGGTATGTGGCTTATGCAGGAGGTGGTCGGGGTGTTTCCGGTGTGCCGGTCCCCATGCAGTGGCACTTGGTGCGCTGCAGCGCTGTCTGTGGGTCGGCCTGCGGGCTACCGCAGTACTGCTTTTGACGCGTCCGGTCCTGGTCCTGTAACTGATCACAAACAGGGGTTGCCAGTCATACACGTGAAGTACGGCAACTTCGGTGAGGCGCTCGACATCTTGCATGAGTACGTCCTGATGTGCATCCAGGTACGGCGTAACCCACTTGGCAAGGAATGTACAGTATGGCGCCGCAACGGTGCCTTGTAAGTTGGTATGCTTGTGCGCTCAGGCATAAGACACAAGGCAACCTGACACCTTGCACTGTATGCCGCGAGCATGCACCCCAGGTGCACGTATGTTGCTAATGCCGCGCACGGCGTGCCATGCGGTAATCAATATGCATGTACGATGCAAGTGCTGTGGTGCCCTTGCAATACTATGGCGCACGTGTGCCAAGAGCCGTGTGCCGTGTCTCCTCGTCTCCGCAGGCAGCCATGGAGCAGATGGCAGGAGGGAGCGACTCCAACCCAGCGTGAGGCCGCCACAAGTTGCCTGCGTGCATGAACCTATCAGACGTGAAGAAGGCATGGTCAGCGTTCAGATCGCGATGCATTGGATGCGGGCAGGGACGGCGGCAAGATGCGGCACGCATGCAGTAGGTTAACGTGTGTAGTACACCCAGCCACATTGTGGAGTTACCTGCATTCTTGGCATCAGGCGGGCACCAAGTAAGTATGTCATGCTGTTATACTGGTTACCCAAATCATTATGTTGCGTCATGCCTGTATGCTGATGCATCAGGAGGTATGGCATCATCCAGCTTGGGGACTCACTGCTTCCTGCACAGTCCGGGAACCCCCTGCCGGGAACTGAGTGCCTGCACGTGTCCTACCTTTGTACTGCTGTTGGGGTGTTGGTGCTGTGAAGTCCTTCTGACTCGGGGCCGCGCTCCCTTAGACAGGGTGTCGCGCTGTCTGGGGTGTCTGGGGTCACAGTAGTTCGGCACTTGAACGCCGCAGTCTGCCTGCTGCCATCGGTGCTTGTGCCCACACAGTGTTTAAGTCCTTAGGGACCACACTATATTGCTAAACGTTTCACCAGGTATGTATATTGGCATCGTTCAGGTTTGCCTGTTCGGCAGGGGCGATGGGCCATGCAGGGCAGGTGGCAAAGCGCAGTACGGGTAGCCAGCCCTATTCAGGGACAAATAAGCGTGTCCTTTGCGCCAAAAATCATAGGATTATCTGATAGCAGTAAGCAATACGTCGTTGTGTAGGTCTTACTAACTACTATGCGTTGGTGTGAAGGCTGGCACACGCCGGGGTTCAGCATTGGGGTTATTGCATCTCTTGCGCGGGGGGTGCTGACCGGGCCTCCCCGACGAAACGTCCCTTGATAGGGACAGCCCATATTGCACTGCATATGTGACCGGCCGGCCGCACATCTTTGTTGACCACATATATACGGTGCACATGATTGTATGATGCAGCTACAGCCTGTGTCTCACTCTCCTTGGCAGCCGGCGACAGCCTAACATGTCGACATGTCGACCTTCCCCAGCCTGACACCTGCAAGCAACCCATGCCGTGCCTTCAAGCCCCGCCAGTAGTTCTCTGCGGCCATGAACCCAAACCACCAAGGGGCCGGTGTGCAGCCGCCTCCTCCGCTGCCCACTGGCAGCAGCACGCGTCAGCATGTCCCCCAGCGCGAGGGTGCGGCAAATGCGCGCCGAAGTCCACATGCACGGCCAACGCTGCTCTGCCTGTTACATTTATCGCTCTTGTGGTCAGTCGAGGTGGCATTAACCTCGTGCGTGCCCGCGCACAGCCGCTGCAGGGTGCCCTATGGATTTGCAGCATGTCGCAGCTTTAGCCCCTTCTCCTTGTTGGTTTGACGCCTTCCTATCGACTACCTCTTTCCTAATGGTCATAAGGATTTATGGCTTACATTTGCACGAGTGCGGGCTCGTGCGGACGCTAGGGCGGGCCTGCGGGACTGGTCGCTGTTTCCAAGCACCACTCAAACAAGAAAAGTAAGGCCACTATCAGGCTTGTGACCGCTGGAACATGTGCAGCATGCATTGATTGTTTGACGTAAGCCAGGCGAGCGCCATTGGCGCGGTAGAAAGCTTATTCTGGGCCTAGAACGACCACCAGTGACCTTCGCGGTCGGTGGTCGGGATACCTTGCCGGCAACAGGCTCTTGCTTACAGCCCAGCACTTTGGCTCCGAAACCTGTTATATGTACTCTACCTCTGGCATAAACCTCGCGATTTAAATCAGAGCGTAGAATATATAAAAGGCACTTGTCCCGATAAGGGGGCTGTCCCGCTAAGGGGCGGCCTACCCGTAGTGGCAGTGAGCGGGCAGTTTGTACTCTTGCCCTCCTGGCTTACGTAAAGCGCGAGCACGGTGTACAGAATGTTGGGCGGCGCGCGGTCCTACAGGTTGGGTCCCCGTTGGTGCGGTGCGAGCAGGGTGCTTTCCTGGTTGGGAGGGTGTTGGGAGGGATGGCGGACAAGCGGCGTCTTGGGCCAGCTTGGCCAGGTCCTGGTGCCCGACTCACAGGCGGACTCAGGGGAGCTCCCTGGCTAGCACTGGCTCCAGAAGAGTCGCGGCTTGGCTCAAATTTGCTAATGTATGTAGTTTACAAGAGCACGGCGGTGGTGCAGACCTGCAGTCGTGGAGTGCTCAGTACAAACCACGCGCAGCATACTGTCCAGCAGCATACCAGATCAGAGCGACTTGGAGGTGTCGGTCCAGGCAGCAAGGAGGCAATTTCAACGGACTCTAGGGCATTAGCTATAATATACAGTGCTGTTAGGCCGGGAAAAGTCGTTTAGACCAAGTCCGATTGTCACCACCGCCTTGGGATTGGCCCCGATGTAGAAGGTTAGGGTCTCGGTACAGCCGATATGAGCGAAAGGTGTAAAGATGTGCCAGCAGCAGGCTCCGGGAAGGCGCGGCCTGCAGATGGCGCCGGTGCAAATTCCGACAGCCAACTGGGGAACGCAACTGTGGCCATTAGAGTCCCTTACGTGAGTTGAATGCCATGTGTAATCACATGTACTGTAGTGGACAGGCTGCAGCGCGCAGCGGTGCGCAACACCACCCGGCTCGGTGACCTGGCCCCCAGGATGCAGTCGTCGTGGGGAAGGCATACCTCGTCGACCCCGAGTATGCGCAGGCCAACGACGACATGATTTTCCTGGTCAGTAACCTACTCAAAGCTTGGGCGTGCACACAGACGTCTGCTTTGCTATTCCCGCCGACCTTGCGTCAAACATACGTGTGTTGATACTGCCACAGGTGTTGGCGAAGTCCCCACTGCCCGAGGTGAGGTTCGTCACACCACCATGGCTGTGGCAAGGCCCTTCGCTGTATATTATACAGTACAGTGATACGGCCTGGTTCTGTCGTTTGCGTTTCTGTGGCGCCGTGTGGCGCTAGGTACGTCTAGCCACCCTGCCATGCCAAGGCGGACGCCACACGCCAACGTCCACGGCCCAATGCCACACCCTGTAGGAGTACTACATGGAGCAGGATCCAGAGAAACGGGCACGGATCGAGAGGAACTTCCTTGTTGATGGCGTGTACTTCTACCGCCAGAACGAGACGGCTTGCGGCGTGCACCACGTGGATGCCAAGAAGCTCCAGCGGTAGGGCGTCGGTGTTGGTGCCATCCCTGGCACAAGCCACGTTCCTGGCACCTACCGGCCACGGACACCGAGCCTGGATAAAGATATGCTAGCATTTCCCCCTGGAGCACGCGCATACTTTTGTCAACAGCTTGTTACTGACTGCCGCTGCCGTTGGCCTTCGCCTTCAGCGCTGGCGGCTCGGGAGAGCCGCAGGAGGAGCTGCCGCACGACCCCAATGACAACCGCCTTTTCGTGCGCCTACCGGACGGCATCAAGTGGAACAGCCACCGCCTGTTCCTGTGCTGCAACAAGCTGGGGCTGTGGCGAACGAATGTGAAGCTTCGCGCGCTGATGAGGTGAGGACGGGCCCTGGCGGGCTCTTCGGATTCACACTGCATCCAAACCGCTGCAACAGGGTGCACCTAGGAAGGTTAAATGAAATCAAGTGGTTGGCCGAACGGTGTGGTAATTACCGGTACTCGTGCTGCGTTTGGGGAACGGTGGACAGGTGTCTCGCCTCTCGTCTGGCTAGCTGCCCATCTTAGCCCATGCCGCATTCGCAGGCCCGTGGAGGTGCGTTACAAGCGCCCCAGGGAGCCTGTGCCCCACTGTGGAGAAGACGAGTACTTCTTCTCACAGGTCCACGGCGAAGACTTCGCGGTAAGCTACCGTACTATTGGTTTATCCTGCATGATCCCTTGCTGAGGAATGAGCTGTTACTTGCGTGCCTATGCACGCTTTATGGGCATCTGCGTGGCATCTCGGCAAGCCGGCCTGCTTGTAGCTGTACAAAGAGAGCTGGTTTGTATGATGGCAGTTGTATCCGTCGCAGTAACCGGCCTGCGTGCCTGCTGGCTGGCTGCGCAGAAGTTCATCAACTACTACCCTGAGGTGCCCCCGGAGTCTGAGGACGAGGCAGCGGAGACTCGGGAGCAACTGCGGCAGCTGTACGGCACCAAAGAGGGCTCCGGCGCACCCAGAGCCCGTGGTGCACAAGGTGCGTAATTGCCGTGCGGCATGGGAGTACCTTGCCCCAACTGCGCTACGTGCGTTTTCCAAAAGTCGAGTGCGGCAAGGAGGAGCATGTTCAACACCTGTTCAGCACAAAAAACGGTTCATGGTTGTAGACCTGCGCAAAGGGTATGCACAGATTCCTTTGACCCAACAGAAGCACCTTTCCGTGGTTCTTGGAAGACAGGGGGCCCTAATGATGGCTGCCTCAACTCCTGTTTGTCCCGCAGGTGGCGCCGGCCCCAGCACCTCCGCCGGGCCCAGCGGAGTGCTTCCAGCCCAGCCCCAGCCGTCCCCCTCCGCACAACCCAGTGTCATACCCGCCACCAGCAGCGACGAGGACACCAGCGGCGAGGAGGGCGATGTGGGTCAGGGGCCGGCGGGCAGCGAGGATGACGGCGTGGACGGGGAGGAGGGCAACAGTGACGACGACGACTTTGTCCTTGTGCCCCGGCCGGGGCGCGGCTCGGGGCCAGCTATCGGCGGCGGCAGCGGCGGGGCGGGAGAGAAGTTGCCCCCCGGGGCTCGGGGTCTGCCGGCTCTGCGCTCAAGGATTGCGCCACAGTCAGGGCGGGCGCTGGGCACCGCACGGGCGACCCTGTCGCCGATGCTGCACAGCCGGGACAAGCAGCAGCAGCAGCAGCAGCAAGGCGGAGGTGCCCGCAGCAAGGGGCACAGCAAGAAACAGCTGCTTGCCCTGCCGGAGCTCGGCCTCCTGGCCAGGGCCGAGGTGTCTGACGAAGCGACAGCGCACATCCACCTGGTGCCACACCGCACAGCGCAGGGCCGCAAGGTCGAGGGCCCGCTGGTGGTGGACGGGGTGCAGGTGCCGCGGGCCGATGACCCGGCCAGCCGGCCGTTCCGCAAGGGGGACAAGCTGATTATGCACGTGTGCAGCGGCATGGGGGGCGCGTCGCTGCACGGCCGGGTCAATGTGCAGGAGGAGAGGGCAAAGGCGGTAGAGGAGCGGCGGAAGCTGCGGGAGCGGAAGAAGCAGAAGGCCCAGGACGGCGGGACAGGGGCGGCGGGGAGCGAGGGAGGCGTGGGCGCCCGCAGCGGTGGCGCGGGCCCTGGCGGCAGTGGGGGATGCGCGGGTCCCAGCGAGAGTGGGACAGGCGTGGCGATAACAGGTGGTAGCAAGGCAGGGAGCGCTGCGAGTGGAGGCGGCAGGGGGGCAGCGGAGGTTGCAGGAGTTTGCAGCGGAAAGGGGAGCGACGGTGCGCAAGTGCGGTTAGAGCAGATGGGCACAGCTGGGTTCAAGGAGATTGAGGACGCCCCGGACGTAGGCCCGCGCACGCGTTCCCATCGTGACAAGGCAGCAGACCTGAGCAGCAGACATGCAGGCACTCCTGCACCTCGCCCGGGTGCTGGAGCGGGACCCGCAGAGGCAGGCGCTGCACCGACCGCTGGGCCACGGGTGCCCAGGACTGTTGGTGCAGGCAGCGGCAGCGGGGGCGACGGCGGCAGCGGCAGCGGCGCATGCAGCGACGGAGAAGGCGATGAACTGTCAGGTTCTGGGGGATACAGCGGGGTAGTGACCGCCGGGTGCGAGCGCAACCGGGCGGACGCCGGTGCTGCCGCTGTTGCTGCGGCAGGAGAGGGCGTTGGCGTGCCGCTGGAGAGCGTGATGACGGACATACCCACAGACGACGAGGGTTGCATCCGCCTGGTGAGTGGCTCTGATACACCACATGGCAGAGGCGCCCAGGCCACGTACAGTTCTTGGATGTCAGTAGTTCCTGTTCTCACTGAGCGTCGGGCTACAGTGCCTGGCTGCAACCCAGGGTCTCTTGGCACGCCGTGCAACATACACGATGCAGGACCTAGTACCGCACTCCTGCCTGCCCAGCACCTTTCTGCTGGTGGCAGAAAGCCCGTCCCGGTCTTTGTTGTTTGCATGCCCCTGGTACCCCAGGTGAACGGCTTCGCGTGCGACATCAGCCGGTCCGCGCTGCAGACCTTCCTGGCCAACAACCCGGCCGTAGGCATGCTTTGCCGCGCCACGGAGCTATTCGTGCTGCTGCAGCTCTTTGACAAGCTCGTCCGCTGGGCGCAGCCGGTCAGGCCCGCGTTTGAGACGGCCGAAGCTGCAAGGGCAGCTAGCGGCGGCAGCCCCTCCTCGGGCAGGGCGGCAGGGCGACAGCAGCAGCAGCGGCAGCAGCACGCGAAGCCGGGCGTGGGCAAGGGTCCAAAGAAGGCGAAGGGCAAGGCAGGTGGCAAGGAGGAGTGCATTGTGGCGGACGTGCTGGGCATGCGGCTGTGCCATGCGGTGCCGGTGGCGGGCACGAGTGGGCAGCTGGCGCTCGGGGAGCGGGAGCTGGCGACGAGGGACTGCTGGCTGGAGTTCCTGGTGGAGTGGGAGTACTACAAGGGGTAGGTCCAAGCAGCTGCTGGCCGGGGGCACACGATTAGGGTGTTGACGCCGCAACCGCCCAATGCGCCATAGCGGGCATGGCGCTTGCTTGTTCGTGGTCAGTTCAACCAGTAGGGGCAGATGGAACGGCTTGTAATTACAAATTCATTACAGCGTGGCCCATGGGTCGGTTCTGTGCCGTACGCGCGCCCGGCAGGTGGGACAACTACCCCGAGGGCCGCTACCAGTGGGTGCGGCTGGAGGAGATGAGCGGATTCACGGAGCTGCTGGCGCGCTTTGTGCTGCGGCTGCGGGCCGAGCGGCTGCTGCCGCTGCCGGGGGACGTGTTCTGCCTTGTGGCGGGCCCGCCCTGCCAGAACATGAGCGGCTTCAACCAGTTCGCTAACAAGATCGAGGTCATGAAAGATACCAAGAACCGCATCGTGCTGTCGGTGCTGAGCATCGTGGAGCACCTGCGGCCGCCGTTCGCGCTGCTGGAGCAGGTGCGGTGGGGCCACGGCGTTCGTTGCTGTTGTGCGTTGACTATCTTAGCCCACGTCAGAGCAGCGGCTACGCAGCCGGTATCCGTGGACACCAGGGAATGCCTCATGCAGGCTGTGCGCACGCGCGCAAGGCGCACGTGCATGATGTCATATGTTACACGGACCATCTACCTAGGCCCACTACTCCCCCAATAATGTCCGCAGGTGGTGGATGCGGGCAAGAAGGACGCGGCGGTGTGGCTGCGCACCGTGCAGGGCACCTACATGGAGATGGAGTACCAGCAGCGAACCGGCCTGATGTTCGCAGGTGGGCGATTGTGGCGTTGGCTGTGGAATGTGATTCCCATAAGGCCGAAATTGACTAGCACGGGACCTGTTGGGACGCCTAGCACGTCCACGCCCAAGCTGTACACGCCAGCTGCTGCCATACGGGTACAGCTTTACATGGGTATCACAGGTGCACACGGCTGTCATGCGCAGTAGATCGTGTGTCGAATCTCGACTGTTTCTCTGTCCCGCTGTCGTTGTTGCGGCCAGCGGTTGTTGCCCGACCGACAGCGACCTGCCAGCTACTGAGGGCTTCTGGTTGCCCTTACCCCCTGCCCCTGTCCCCACGCCTCAACATTTGCACAGCCTCCTCCGGCGCCGCTGAGGTGAGACGATCTCCACACTCGGAAGGGCAGCAGTACTACGCCATTGAAGCAAGGTTCTACAATGAGTAGTGCTGGCATCTCGTTGCGCAACTTTAGGCAGCTCGCGCCCTCGTATCCCCTGCGTCGTGCCGGCAGCTGGTCGAAAGCTTGCGCACTGCCCCTCGGGCACGAAATTGGCAACGGAATGCTTCATGCGGCAAGCATTCATCCTACCTTCTACCCAACACACAGCGTGAGCATGCAATTTCCTTTGCCCGGTGTGTCCCCGCTAGGGCCGCCCCCGGCTGTTCGTGTGGGCCGCCGACACCGGCTACGTGCTGCCCGCCTTCCCGCGCCCCACGCACGAGAAGAACCACCTGCCGCGTAACCACCTCAGAGTCCTGAGGTGCGGCACGGCCACCCGAGCTCAAGGGTCCGTTCTGTGGGAGTTCCTAGCCCCTTATGTCCTATGAAACCATTCTCTCATGTTCGCACACACTCGCATTCCATCTGTGGCCTGCATGCGCCAAGAGCGCCAGCCCGAAACGTGGTGGCGAGCAACAGGGCGGATCCACCAGCACGGGTGTCTTGGTGTGCGCTTCTGCATAAAGGCTACAATTCTATTTTGAGGGATGTTCGGTCCGTGGCCCTGCAGGTCGCAGGAGTTCAAGTACGTGGTGGCGGGGAAGGATTCCGAGCTGCTGCCCGGCAGCGTGCTGGGGGACGTCATGTGGGGGGTGGAGTCGGTGGACAACTGGTGCATGACGCCCCTGGCGAGGACACGGTAGGACGGGGACGGGCCACCAGGACAGCGGGTCGCCAACTGCACAGTCGAACCAAGACGCGCACGGCCATGCCCCTGTGCACCTCTGCGGATAATGTTTAGGTACCACAGACTGCATGCTTCCACGACACATCGTCCATGTACGTGCCCCCAGCCTTGCGTATCCGTCGTGTGGCGTGACCGCTGCGTCTTTGCACTTCCCACGCAGGGGCTGCCCCCGGACCGTCCTGCAGCACCTGCTGTCCCGGCCGCCGCCCGACTCCACCAGCAGCGCGGAGGAGCGCGCGGCCGTGTACCTGGGCCTGACGACGCCGGTTCAGGTGCGTGGCAGCTGGGAATGGCAAAACTGCACCTTACCTGTACTTGTACATAGTTCGGTCTGACTGGGCCGTGAGCGTGGCACTGTGTCTTCGTGTCTATGCAGCCGGCTAAGCGGCTTTTTGTTTACACACACTCCTATTCTTTGCCACGCGCCAGTTGGAGCTGGCGCTGGCGCTGCTGGAGGCGCGTGATGCCTTTGTGCGCCAGAAGGACAAGCTGCTGGAGACCGAAGCGGAAAGGCGGGCGCTGCTGGAGGAGGCTAGGGCGGCGCTGGCAGAGCAGCTGGCGGTGCGGGGACGGGCGGGGAGCGGCAGGCGGCGGGGGCAGGGGGGCGCTGGTGGCAGCTTGACGGAGGCGGACCTGCAGAAGCACATCGACGACATGGCCGCGGTGCGTGTGTTGTGCGGTTGTGCGTATGGGCGAGCAAGTACATCGACTAGCGGCTAGCGGCCGGTGCCAGGAATGAGGTTCTACACAATGCGAAAGCCAAAGCGCTCGCCATGCAGTACTGTGGCAAGGTCGTCACAGATACAGGCACGGAATTAAAAATGGCCAGGATTCCTAGGAAGCATACCCGTGAGCGTGTATCCTGCCACTTTACGGCTCTGGGAGCGGTCGGTAGGTCATAACACGCCGAATTGCTGTAACACTGCCCTGCCTTGCCGATCTGGCTCCCTGCAGATACACGTAGCCCGGATGGTCCTGGCTGAGTTCCCAGAGGACGACAGTCCAGCAGAGGTAGGGCGTTAGACACCCACAATGACCATGTGACCAGTACCATGCGTGCAAGCGTTGATGCACTCACACTTTGTGCAGTGCCAACTCTTCCGCCGCCACTAGCTTTCCTCATCATACGTGCATGCAGGACTCAAACGCTGTGTTGGTGCAGGCGACCATGATAACAGGAAGCTGACATGTGTGATGCCATTCTGTAGGAGTACATTGGCAAGGACGTGGATCGCAGCGGAGCCAGGAAGGCCGGCCAAGATGATGGAGAGAGCGAGGAGGAGAGCCAGGAGGACGACTCTGCAGACGACGGCGACGCTTACGAAGGGGAAACCTTCATGGTTCAAAGCACAATGGACATGGCGCACCGCGACCTGGGTGTGCGGGTGAGACACACACGGGAGGGCATGATGACGCTCATGAGTTGGGCTTGTTACTGTCGACATGGCGTGCGGTACCCGGCCAATTGTGTCGACATGGCGTGCGGTACTCGGCCAATTGTAATCTCGTGCAGCTTCAGCACTCGTAGCTCGTCAAACGCCTAGGCGTTCCGATGGGACGTACCGTAGGATACGTTAAAGTGTATCTCTCCAATGCGACGACTTACACAAGGTGCCCTGTTCCCTGCACTCCTGCGCCACCCAGTTGCTCAGCGGCGCCCAGCGTGCCGTGTCGGACGCGCGGAAGTTTGCCGGTCCCACCCTGGAGCTGCTGCGCGCCATGCTGCCCGCGTGCGACGGACGGCAGGAGGTGGGGTCCGCGGGGCAGGAGGCGGCAGCGACGGCGGCTGGGGGTGCGCAGGGTCAGGGCGGCGGCGCAGCCGGGAGAGTCGCGGACGGCACGCCCCCTGCCAGCGGATGTTTGGAGGTTGCCGCAGGCGGCGCTGGAGCGGCACCAGGGGGCGGGCACAGCACCAGGGGCGGCAGCGGCAGCGTTCCGAGTGGCAACGGCTACGGCGGCTACTGCGGAGGGTGCAGTGGCGGCGGCGTTGGAGGAGATGCGGCGCGGCCGCTGACGCAGCTGCTGCATGGTCGGCTGACCAACCACTTTCCCGCCATGGTACGATCACAGTGGTTTTCAAAGCGTAAAGGGCCACACCGTTGTTTTGCTAGGGCTGGAGTCTGCATGTGCTGTCCCCAGTTATGTGCATTCCTGTGTGGACGCCATGATGTCGAGGGCTCTGTAGGTGCAACGCTGCGCTGCTGCGATCGGTGCTGCTGCCCTGCTGCTGCCCCCAGCTCACCCCCACGGAGGAGCACCGCGTCATGTGCGTGCCGCCTCACACCGACGACCCCACCACTGAGAGGCCGAGCTTCAGGAGGATGAAAGGTATGCGTCAAATGCCTACCTTGCCTAATCCACCGTGGCTGTCTCACTGCCTCGTAGTTCATGTTGTGTGTGCTCTGTGGGCTAGCGCTGTCGTAATCTGCGCCCTTTCGGTTGACGTATGCATGCAACGTTTCGTACCTGCTCCGCAGGGCCAATATGTGGCAACTGCACCGCCCTCTGGGAGCCCATCATGACTCCAACCGTGTAAGTCGAGCGTCATGCACCTGTGCAGGGTTCCGTACCTCATCCATATCACCGCGCATATATTAATCAATTTACCAAAAAGGGTGCACACCCGCGCACTTTCAGCAGGGGTGCACGGTGGCGCTGGAATTGTCCCATGCGCCCTCATTTGCGCCCCTGTATGGGTTTGGCGTGTGTACCGTACCGTAATGGCAAGACAAGAAGACGCAGGGCCACCAGCTACTAGGAACAGGCTATCGGTACCATTACGACTCGCCTGGAGGGTTAGGGCTTGGGTGGGACTAGATGAGCCAACCCTCCTTGTGCGTGGTGCACACAACGGTGCGCAGCGAATGTAAAATACGGGTCAGCGGCCTGCGCGGTGCCTAAGAGTTAACTGTTTCGGGGTGCGCGGTGCAACAATAATTATATTTCGAGGAGGGGTGCGCGGTGATTGAGCGTACGCACGGTATTCCCTTTGCGGTCTTGCTAGGCCGCCTTGCCGGTGCTATGCTGCCCCCGCAATCCCTTGCAACTGTTCGGCTGCTACGCGAAACACAGTATCCAATGTAGCGTACGCACAGAAGCATGGCCGTCTGCTGCACCTTGCACCTACAGGCGCAAGTGCAACCCCAAGTGCGCCTCCAAGACGCCCTACGGTCGCTGGGGGCGGCGCGAGGTCATCCACACCATCCACGGAGGCTGCAAGCCGTACTGCGCGTGCGTGCTGCCCCCGGACGCGCACCGCACCCTCACCATGCGCGAGTGCATGTCGGCGCACGTGAGCTGCGGGGGGTGGCGGGCAAGCATCTGACCAGGGTGTAATCTAAAGTCTGCACAAGGGCACAGACGTGATGCACTGATGGACGCGAACCGGCCATTTGCACTTTCATGCAAACTCTTGGGGTAGAGCTTTTACTGCCCAAGGATCCAGGGGTCTTCTGACAACAAGGGGTAAAAAGCACCTGCTTCGACCCTCGTCTTGTTACGCGGCCGCCCTCCGCCCAAGCGTCATCATGCCCAGCGTCTGCACCAGTGGTGTTGTCGCGCCCCCACTGGTGCTCCAAGCCTGCCTCACTTCAGTCGAGCCTGATACCTGAACTTCCCTTCCCGCCCCGTCCCACCCCTGCTCCATGCCCCCCAGAGCTTCCCCTACTACTACGTGCTGACCGCGTACGAGGGGCTCTTCTGCCGCACGGGCCAGTACCAGGGGTTGCTGTCCCGCCGGGACGCGGTCCTAGGGCCCGCGGTCGAGGGCCTGGACTGGGCGGCCCGGGCCGTGGGGGCGCAGGGGGACGGGGCGGGAGCCGCAGGAGCCACACGCAGTGGCGGTGGCGACGGCGCAGCTGTCCCAGGAGGCGGGACTGCTGGGGCAGCAGGCGGTGCACCTGTGCCGCCGCTTGCTTTCGCAGCCGGCACGCGCAAGTCCGCCTACCGCAAGATTACCGTGGACGTTGACTCAGGGGTCGCGGGAGCGCAGGGCACGGCCAAGCAGGGTGCCATGACGCGGCTAAAGGACGCCCTACAGCGGCTGCAGCGGCTGGGCGCGAAGATGCAGAAGCAGGTGGGGGACTCGGTGTGCCCCTTGGTTGCGGAGGGCCTGTCGCGGGAGCTACTGCGCGCTGCCAGCCTGGCGGTGGAGGACGGGGGCCGCAGTGGGCTGGGGCCGGAGTGGAGCGCGGGGCTGGGGGCGAGCAAGGCGGTGCGGGAGGCGTGGGAGTGGCGGTGCGAGCGGCCGGAGGAGCGGATGGGCGGGCGGGAGAGGTCCAACGGAGAGGGGCTGGTGAAGGGTGGGGAGGGCGAGCAGGAGGATGAGCAGCGGCTGAAGGCCGAGCTGGGGGTGAGGGAGCCGGAGGAGGACTCAAGCTCCGAGGAGGAGGACACGGTGGAGCAGCAGGAGGACTACAGTGGCATGGAGGACGAGGAGGGGCAGGAGGACGGAGGGGAGGATGAGAACGACGAGGATGAGGGTGAGGGCGAGACGGAGGAGGAGGTGGGGCAGGATGAAACTGGGGAGCATGAGGAGGACGAGGGAGAGGTGGACGAGGGGGAGGAGGTAGGGGACAACGAGGGTGGAGACAGCGGAGGGGACGACACAATGGAGGAAGGGGAGGAGGAGGTGGGAGAGGTGGTGTAGTGGTAAGCGCCGTACGCCAAAGCGAGGGCAGCGTTTGGGTGGCGGTTGGGTGGCGTTCAGGTGGCTCTTGCACGCATGGCTGTTAGGCAGCAGGCAGGCAGGCGTGGCACTGAAAACAGGGCCGGCATTACCGTACCGGAAATAAGTGTGAACTGCGTTGAAGGCTTGCTTCCTTGTGTCCTGTAGGTAGAGTGCATTGTTAGCATGGCGGGTGCCTTGACTGCGTGAGGTTGCATGCTTCAATAAATTGTCAATTCGAGGAATTACACAGGCATGCATACACGCTACAACTTTGACGTTCAGGCTAAGTACTCATGAGTAAGAATCCTATGACGACTTATGTGACCTTGTGAGGATCCCAGGGCGCAGGGGACGCAAGGCGCTTTGCATGGAGTGGAGCAAGCAGCAGGGTATATCGGTGCAGTTGCGGGGACACAGTAGCACGCTGTAAAGCAGGCTCCAGTGGAGGGCGAAGCAAGTGGCATGTCTAGCGAAAAGAGGCGATTCAGGCAGGCTGGAGGCGAGTGCGAACTGTCAGTAGGGTGTCCTGTCAGGTGTCGTGCGCCCACTTGTATCCGACTACACGCACGTTTCGTTGGGTTACACGTGGTGTGGCCAGCTTTTGTAATCCAAACACGATGTTGAGTATGCTGTTGGTTCTTCACTGTACAGGCCGTCAGGGCTTGAGCTCAGCGTCGCCACCGGCCATAGCATGCGCAGCACGCCGCGAAAGAAACTTTTGAGGGACACAGCAGGAATACGGAATGTTTGTTGTAATACAAGGCATATACATCACAGTGTTTAATAATGCTTCCGCTGTGTGTTGAATAACATTGTTCCTATGCTTCGCGTGTGTTTCACTGCGTCAACGTCAACGATGCTTGCAGCTGACCCTCTTGGTACAACGGCGTAGCTCCAGCGTCATAGGCGCTATGGCTACATCGCGAGCACTGAAGGATGCCAAAGGCTCGGGACGGCTGCCGCATCCTGCTGGCGCCCGGGCGCATGCTACGGGAGACAGAGCGTGCAATGCTACACCAGTCCACCAAATATCTTATGTAGGCATTGGTCACCGCAAAATGCGCTAGGCGATGGCACGCTCCATCCACTGCTACACCCCACCTCGCTGCCCTCACTGGAATACCCAGGACGACGTGTCTCCGGGAGTGTACACTATCAGGCCCAAATATCAACAGGCGAACAAGGAACTGCTGTTTGCGGTAGGTTGATTGGCCAAGTGCGTGCTAGCAACTGTCATACTGTGTGCTGCTCTACAACCACAATGGGCAGTCCCAGCAAACCAGCTCATACGCAATGTGTCCTTCACCACAACAGGTGGGATACAAGCCCCCAAGACCACAGGTGTGGTGCCCTAGACGGGTTGTGAGGCGCGCGCCATCTTATCCTGATTACCAGCCTGGTCCCTTGCTTCACACGATACATACCACTTTGTGTCAGCGGGGTCTGGGACTCTGGGTGCGTCAGGATGGCTAGGGTGATAGCACGAAGATGCAGTATTGCCAGTGCATGCGGTGAAGCGAGAGGGCAAATTGTCTCGTTTCTCACTCGCGCACAAGCACCTCTGGCCGAGGACCTCAATCCCATGGTGCCAGGGTACCAAGTGGTGCACTGGGCCAGGTCCCTCATGGCTATGCACGCATCCCATCTCCAGGCGGTATTCCCCTGAGCAGTGTGCGGGTCGCCCCACAGGCTTAGACTTTGACTTCCAGGTTCCGGAGCATGAGATGAACGCAGATGGGCGCATGGACGTGCACTGACATCCAGCTTACCCCACCTTGTCAAAAAAACGTGTGGTACGTTCGCAGAAGTACGAGCAAGAGCACGACCCACAGAAGCGGACAGAGATTGAGGCTCGGATCCCCCTACAAGGCACGTACATGTACCTTGAGAATGAGACCGCCTGTGGCGTGCACTTCATGAACGCGATGAAACGCAAACGGTACGATTCTTAGGGCGGGGCACTAGCGTTGGCTGTCGGTACTAGGCAACCTAAGCGGATGCTACTCGTACATGCGGTCACCAGGCGCACGGGCCCGGGTCGTGGGGTTGTAGGGGTATGCGTGCTGCCCTTACCGTCGTCTGGAATGTGAGCCTCTACGCCGGTCGCAGTCGTCCGACGGGGCGCTGACTCTTTTGTGGAGTCCTGCTTTCCGGGCACGTGTAGAGTGTCAGGCCGTGCAACACAGTACGGGGTTTCCCAACCCTTTCCCTTCCCTTCCCTCGTGGCCTGCAGGCTCAAACGTGGCGATAGCGGCGACGCTGACAGTGATGCTGCCGGGGGACCAACTGGGTCAGACCCAGATCTGGCTGGGCCTGCAGGCGGCCAGCGCGGGGGCAAGCAGCACGACCCCGCAGACAATCGAGTCTTCGTGGCCCTGCCAGACGGCATCAAGTGGAACAGGCGCCGCCTGTTCCTGTGCTCGGACAGGCTGGGGCTGTGGCAGACGGAGGTCCCCCTGGGGGCCCTTGTGAGGTCAGTCCACCGTACCCTTGAACACGGCCAGCCTTCAACGGATGCCTCCATGTGTTTAACCGGCAACCATGCGTCCCAAGGCTGGGCTGTGAGGCTCTAGGACAGCAGTAGACGACGTACCTGATCAGGTGGCGTGTCTGCGCACGCAGGCGTGTAGATGTGGAGTACGTGCGCCCCGGGACCACGCCGCCGAAGGACAAGTACTTCTTCTCGCAGGTCCACGGCGAGGACTACATGGTAGGTGTGGCTTCAATACGCTTGGCGTCGTTACGGCACACCGGTGCTGCGTTGCACACGTACCCGGGCGAGTGCGGGCCTTGCCAGCAACCCAGGGGCCGCGCTACGGGATGCTGTCTAGCACTTCAACAACTCACTTGTACCAACGCTACCACGTCCTAAACGCCTTTGCTAAACTTGCGCAGAGCCTGGTTGACTTCTACCTGAACCGACCTCCCCGCCAAAGCGCCGGCCCCAAGGAGAGGGCGGCATGCGAGCGCTTGCAGCAGCTATTCGGCCGTGGCCAGCAAGGTGTGTCACCCAGGACAAAACCATATCCTACCGTACCTGTGAAACACTCGGCACGGGCAGAACTCCCCGCAGCATTTCGTACCCTTTAGACCAGTGGCCACAAGTGGTACGGCAATCTGCTCTTGTTGTTATATGCTGGTATCCTCCTGCAGGTGGACCAGGCGCACGGGGCTTGCCTGCAGCCGGTGCCAATTCCGGCCCTTCCGCCGGGGCCCGCCCGGCACGTGCACGACTGCCCACGCAGCCGCCCAAACCGCCTGCATCTAGCGAGTCCAGCGCCATCACTCTTGACAGCGGCGACGAGGACACGGGGGGCGAGGAGGGCGATGTGGGTCCGGGGCCGGCGGGCAGCGAGGAGCAGGAGGACGAGGACGAGGAGAAAGACGACGACGAGGAGGGCAGCAGCGACGACGGCAACTGTGTCCAGGCGCTCCGGCCAGGACGCAGCTCCGGGGCAGCTGTCGACGGCCGCAAGGGTGGGGCGGGGCAGAGCGCAGCAGCCGGGGCTCCAGGGACCGCAGCAGTGCCGCACCGCACGCAGCACCCAAGGACAGCACTGCAGGATGGGCAGGGTATACGAAATGCATTCAGCAAGCAACAGCAGCAGCTGCAGCCGCAGCCGCAGCGGAAGGAGTTGCAGACTGTGTGCAAGACTGCAGCTCTGGCCCTGCCGAGGCTGGGCCTCATGGCAAAAGGCAAGGCAGCGCTTGAGGCGACAGCGTACATTTACGTGCCAACGTACCGCACAGCGCTGAGTCGTGTGCGTGAGGACCCGCTGGTGGTGGACGGTGTGCAGGTGCCGCGCGCGGACGACCCGGCCAGCCGGCCGCTCCGCAAAGGGGACAAGGTGGTTATGCACGTGTGCTGCGGCATGGGGGGCGCGTCGCTGCACGGCCGGGTCAATGTGCAGGAGGAGAGGGAGAAGGCGGTGGAGGAGCGGCTGAAGCTGCAGGAGCGGAAGGAGCTGCAAGAGCGGGAGAAGACCCAGGATGGCCTGGCAGGTGGCAGCCGCAGTGGAGAAGCCGCGGGCCCAGGCGGCAGTGGGGTAGGCGCAGGCCCCAGCGGGAGCGGGACAGGTGCTTCTACCGCCCCTGTGGGCGCGGCGGGGGGTAGCATGGCCGGCAGCGCTGCGCCGGGAGGCAACAAGGGAGCAGAGGAGGTCGCAGAGGGGTGCAGCGGCGAAGGGGGCAGGGATGGACAGGTGCGGGTAGAGCAGGGGGATGTTGCTGGGCGTCAAAATGAGGAGGAGAGCTGCGTGGAGGACTCCCTTGACGAGCGGCCATGCAAGCGGCCCCGTGTAGGGACGGTACACGGTGGCAGCAGCATGGGTGCGGGCACCCCTGCACCACCCTCAAACACGGCCGCGGAGGGAGCGGGGCCGTCAGGGCAAGGTCCCGTGCCACCTCCTGGGCTGCAGCCACCCGCGGCCGGTGTAGGGGACAGTGGCAGTGGAAGCGGCAGCGGTACATGCGGGGACGGGCAAGGCCACCCAGAACGGTCAGGGCCTGTCGAGTACAGCGGCGTGGTGACCGCCGTGCGCAACCGGGCGGAAGCCAGTGCCGCCGCTGTTGCTGCGGCAGGAGAGGGCGTTGGCGTGCCGCTGGAGAGCATCATGAAGGACATACCCACGGACGACGAGGGCTGCATCCGGCTGGTGAGTTGACATGCGTCTCGAATGCCCTACGAGTTCAGTCAGAATGTATCCGGGGACCCCATTACCTACGCATAGCCGTACCCTTACCTACCCTTGTCTCAGCACCTGACAAGCGAGCGTGGGTTCATTTGACTACAATTCTCGCGCCGTGTCGCCCCAGGTGAACGCCTACGCGTCCGACATCGACCGCTCAGCGCTGCAGACCTTCCTAGCCAACAACCCTGCCGTGGGCTTGCTCTGCCGCGCCACGGAGCTCAACCTGCTGTTGCGCTTGTACGCCAAGCTCGTCGAGTGGGCGGAGCCAGCTCGGGCCGCCCTGGAGGCTGAGGATGCTGAAGAAGAGGACGCACCGAACAGCCCGTCACCACGAGGCAGGGCGGGGGAGCAGCAGCAGCAGCAGGCGAAGGCGAAGGCAGCCAAGGGCGCAAAGAAGGGCGCGAAGGCATCCATGGACTGGGTTGTGGCGGACGTGCTGTGCATGCGGCTGTGCCATGCGGTGCCGAAGGACAAGAACGGACAGCTGGTGCTCGGAGAGCGGGAGCTGGCGGCGAGGGACTGCTGGCTGGAGTTCCTGGTGGAGTGGGAGTACGCCGAAGGGTGGGTGCGGCAGCAGCCAGGGGAGGGAAAGATTGGGTGCCTGCAGGCGGCGTGCTTGTAAGGTCAATGGTGAAGGCCGTTGCGGCTGGTTTTCAGCGCACGATCTTGGACAACAGCCTGTAGCTGTGCTGGACGCCGTTTGCTGACAGGAGGAGTGTGACGGTGTGCTTCCTTGGCACAGGTGGGACAACTACCCAGAGGGCCGCTACCAGTGGCTGCGACTGGAGGAGCTCGGCGGATGCACATTGCTGCTGGCGCGCTTCGTGCGGCGGCTTCGAGGCGAGGGGTGGCTGCCGCTGCCGGGGGGCGTAGACTGCCTGGTGGCGGGCCCGCCCTGCCAGCACATGAGCGGCTTAAACCGGCACGCTAACAAGATCGAGGTCATGAAGGATGCCAAGAACCGCATCGTGCTGTCGGTGCTGAGCATTGTGGAGCACTTGCGGCCGCCCTTTGCGCTGCTGGAGCAGGTCGGTGCGGCTCCTTACACCTCACACTGTCATGGTAACCTTGTTCCGGCATCATGCATGTCCACACTGTTTCTGGCAGGCAGCACTGATCGGCACGCACGCCCACGGTGTGCCGTTACGGAGGTGCACCAGTGCCTCAGCGTCGTATCACCACCGCTTGTGTGTTGCACATCGGTCGCCATGGCCCCATCATTCGCTCACGCACTACGGTACGCTCGTAGTTGTTGTCCTGACCCGCTACTCCCCCAACCATGTCCGTAGGTGGTGGATGCGGGCAAGAAGGACGCGGCGGTGTGGCTGCGCACCGTGCAGGGCACCTATATGGAGCTTGGCTACCAGCAGCGCACCGGCCTGATCTTTGCGGGTGCGTGTTTTGTCGTGCGGGATCAACCGCTAATCCTGCAGTAGTCTACAAGGATCTTTATGGGACGTGGGTTCTGTGTCTCAGCGTCTATCTCCGTTCTCTGCAGCCGCCCCATGCTGCGTAGGAGGCCCTCTTGTCGCTGGTCGCCTGACCTTGCGCCCTCCCTGCCCTACCACCCCATCCAGGCTCCTTCGCTCCCCCTCAGGTGAGAATGCGCTTAATGCTCCTGCACTCCGAAACGTTGTACCACCCCCCATGCTGTAACGGATATTGAACTCATTACAGTTGGCCGTTTTTGCATGGTCCGCAAGGCTTGTACGGCGAACAACATCCACCCCATGCGAAGCTGCATCTGTACGTACACCATTAGCCAGATGCAGCACACCGCAAATGTTCTCAGCTACCCTCACCACCTTTGCGGTCACGATAATGACGCGGTGCCACGTCATCGAGCCGTACCCCGCGCCCCCGCTGGCCCCCTCCAGGCCCGCCCCCGGCTGTTCGTGTGGGCTGCTGACACCGGCTACGTGCTGCCCGCCTTCCCGCGCCCCACGCACGAGAAGAACCACCTGCCGGACAGCCACCTGCGGGTCCTCAGGTGCGTCGGTACGGCTCCCCGCATCGCACGGTGCACCAAAGCACCACAGCCGAGCTCGCGGCATGTACCTCTTGGGGGCTGATCACCTGTGGCTGCACGCCCTATGCCTAAAGCCTCGCCGAACCGGTACAGGTGACATATATGCGAAATTGCCGGCCTGCTTACCCCATGGCGCTTTGGTATAAGGTACTGCATGCATGGTAGCGGGCCGCTGGGTTGTGCCTTAAGCACGAGTGTCTCCCTGGGTTGGTACTGAAGCACACGTGTCTCCCATTTCCCTCGTTTCACCAAATGACAGATAACTCTCCTCATCCGGTCGACACCTTGCCCCTTGCTCTGCAGCGTGCTGGAGTTCTGCTACGTGGTGGCGGGAAAGGATGCCGAGCTGCTGCCGGGCAGCGTGCTGGGGGACGTGTTGGCCGGGCTGGAGGACGTCGACAACTGGCGCATGGCCGCCATGGCCGAGGCACGGTAGGTTGCGGTTGATCAGCACAGCCTGCGCCGCCAGTTGCGGCATTTCATTGTAACAGGCCCAAGGATGGATTGCATGTGCAAATGGACGCAGCCACTCTGACTGTTGACGGCTGATCACGGATGAGAACTGGAGGTATAGCTGCTGTCCCCCTAAATCGGGTGAGAGTTCGGCGTTGTCAACACCTCCCCACAGCGCCTGTCTTGCATTTCTCCCGTTGCAGCGGCGTTCCGCAAAACGTCCTGCAGCACCTGCTGTCCCGGCCGCCGCCCGATTCCACCTGCAGCGCGGAGGAGCGCACGGCGGCGTACCTGGGACTGACAGCGCCGGTGCAGGTGCGTGGGAGCGGGGTGTTGCACACCTTCCCACGCGCTGCCAGTTGCAAACGGCGTGCACATTTACCTTGATTGTATTGCTGTCAACGTGGGTCGCAAGGGTGCATAGGGGTAGCTGGGCCGAGGCAGAGCCAAGCGCTGCTGCCGTTGCCGCAGCCGCGCAGAGGGCGGCGCTGCACGGCGGGCAGCTTATTCCATATCCTTGAACTCAATCACAGATGCACGCAACCACAGTCCTTCCACGCCTTTCCCGTCGCCCATGTACTCTCCGTTCGATGGGTTAGGTAGCAGCTTGCCACGTGGCCCCACCGAGCACGAGCAGGCTGCGCGAGATGCGTGCCAGCTTATCTGTTGTGCACTCACCCTCGCCGCTAGATCGAGCTGGCGCTGGCTGTGCGGGAGGTGCACGTGGCCTTCGTGCAGAAGATGAGGGAGCGCGTGTCGGACCCACGGGCCAGGCGAGAGCTTGAGAAGGAGGTCAAGGGGGCGCGGGCGCGGCAGCCGGCGCGGCAGGCCCAGGGGCAGGGGCAGGCGGCCGGATCCGGAGCGGCACGTGCCGGCGCGGCTGCAGCCGTGACAGACGAGGACCTGGAGCAGTACATCGCTCACAGGGCGGCGGTGCGTACGGGATAGGCGGGTGTGCCAAGCTGCGGGTGCTGCACCAGCAGCTGCACCGCTTTGCGGGTTTGCGTTATTGCGCTGGGTTGATGTGGTGTTACCATGAAACAGTTCATTCGGTCTGTCATGTGGCTCCCCTCCCTCGTCCGTACAGGTGTACCTGGGGAAGACCATCCTGGACCAGTATCCCAAGAAAGGCCGTCCCAAAGAGGTATGCGACACAGGCCCACCGGAACAGCGAACTCTTGCGAGTCCCTAGCTAAACCGTGGTGCGTCCGCTGCCTTGCCTCTGGGCCGGCCCAGCCCGGCCCGGCCTCACGATGTGGACAGTGCGTACTTGACAGGAGGTCCCCGTAGTGACCCAGGAGAGGGATACTGCATGAAGAATGCAGTGCGCAACCCTGGATCAAAGGGCCAGTGCAGTGCAGTTAATGTTGCGCTGACACATCGCGACTGCATTCATGTAGGTGTCCGGGAGCGAGGTCCTTGAGAAGGACAGGGAGGAGCTGGAGGCGAACGCCGAGCTGGTGCAGGACTTGCTGGAGACCGCGCAAGGCGCCCTGGGCCAGCGGGTAGGTGGCGCATTGAAAGGCACAGCGGCAACGCCGTAGCTGCTACGCATGACTTGACGTACTGCAACCAAAGCGGCAGCTTTCGTATGATTGTTTGGCGTGTGGTCGTGGGCTGCGCACTTTGATGTGCATCGCAACGTTTCCTGAGGGTCTGCGCCACTGAAAAGGCGCGTCGCGTCCTGCGCATTGGCCTTCGTAAACCCAGGTGCTGGAGAACGCCCAGGGTGCCCTGTTGCAAATTGAGCAGCTGGCCGGTCCCGCCCTGGAGCACCTGCGCGCCATGCTTGCCGCATGTGAAGGAAAGCAGGTGGTGGGGTCCGCGGGGCAGGAGGCGGTAGTGGCGGGGGATGGGGGTGCGCAGGGGCAAGCCGGCGGCAACGCCGGGAGACGAGCAGACGGCACGGCCCCTGCCAGCAGCAGGGGTGTGGAGGCTGCAGCAGGCAGGGCGGCAGCGGCACCAGGCGGCAGCGGCGGTGGTGGCGACGGCGACGGCGGTGGCGGTGGTGGTGGCAGCGGGACGGGGCCGGCGGCCGCTTGGCTGGGTGGGTTGATGACCAACCACATTCCAGCGATGGTGAGTGCGTAGCAGAAAGCGTGTAGCGGCACTGCGGCAGACTGCCAGTGCACCGGCACTACCGTAGCTATACTGCCTTTGGTGGTTGGCAACACGATTACGTCTGGCAAGTCCTCCGCTCTTTGCAACACCATTGGCATTCGCCACCCGCCGGTGTGGCCACGTGCTGTGCCTCCCCCCAGCTCGCCAGCGTTACTGCTTTGTTGTTCCCCCCAGCTCACCCCCACGGAGGAGCACCGCGTCATGTGCGTGCCGCCCCACACCGACGACCCCAAGGGGGACAGGCCGAGCTTCAGGAACATGAGAGGTACGCCACTTATCCGCATGGACCTACGAATATGTAGGAGGTTGGACGCAGCTGATGACCAGCAGGTACACGATTGCTTGGAAACGTGACCCAAGACACGGTCCAAGCGGCATGGGCTGGTGTGCCAAACTGGGCGTCGTAGCACGTATTCCTTTCTTTTCGTACCGGTACTCTACTGCGCTGCACGCTGTGTGCGACTGTGCTGCAGGGCCGTACGAGGGCCACTCCATTGCTGCGTTGTGGGACAGGACGGCCCTCCTGGAGCCCCTCATGACCGCCACCGTGTGGGTAACCAAGAGCGGCACGTGTCATACTGTGCGCCCAAGCCGCGCTCACAGACCAGCATCATCTACCCGTGCGCACACGGCTCGCATCCTCCAGGGCATACGCCCACGCGACCTCAGACAGCGACCCCTGACAGTGCGGTGCTACTTTTGCGGTGTGCATAGCCGTTCACCTCGTACGGACAAGAGCTGTGGGAGTGCCGTGACCTGTCGTGTATGCGCCCACAGGCGCAACAGCAAGCCCAGCTGCACCACCACGACGTGCTACGGCCGCTGGGGGCCGGACGAGGTCATTCACACCCAGCAGGGGTGCTGCCTGCCGGCGAGCAAGTGCGTGCTGCACCCGGAGGCGCACCGCACCCTCACCATGCGCGAGGAGCTGTCGGTGCACGTGAGCGCCACGGGGTTGGCGGGCAACCATATGACCAGGATGGACGTCTGCAGGGTGTACGCACACACAAATGTGTTGCACTGACGGGTGCAAACGGGCCATGGGCATCCTTGCGCAAATCCTGCGGGACGACCTTAACTGACCGAAGAGCCGCGGTTCAATCGAACCTGCTTCGGCCCTCGTCTTGAACTGCGCCCTTTCCTGCCGTTCCCGTGCCTCAGTACGCCCAGCTTCCACGCCAGCGGAGTTGTCACACCCCCACTAGTGCTCTTATGCCGCCTTGCTGTACCCAAGGCTGAAACCGGCCTTCCCTCCCTGCCCCGTTCCCTCCTATCCCCCAGACCTTCCCCTACTACTACGTGCTGACCGCGTACGAGGGGCTCTTCTGCCGCACGGGCGAGCACCAGGGAGTGCTGTCCCGCCGGGACGCGGTCTTGGGGCCCGCGGTCGAGGGCCTGGAGTGGGCGGCCCGGGCCGTGGGAGTGGAGGGGGCTGGGGCGGGAGCCGCAGGAGCCACACGCAGCGGCGGTGGCGGTGGCGCAGCTGCCCCAGGGGGCGGGACTGCGCGGGCAGGAGGCCATGCGGCCGTGCCGCCACTGGCTATGGCGGCCGGCACGCGCAAGTCCGCATACCGCAAGCTTACTGTGGACGTCGGCACAGGGGCTGCGGGAGCGGGGGGCCAGGCCACGGGGGCCCCCATGACGCGGCTCAAGGACGCCCTGCAGCGGCTGCCGCGCCTGGGCGCGAAAATGCAGAAGCAGATCGGGGACTCGGTGTGCCCCTTGGTTGCGGAGGGCCTGTCGCGGGAGCTGCTGCGCGCTGCCAGCCTGGCGGTGGAGGACGGGGGGCGCAGCGGCCTGGGGCCGGAGTGGAGCGCGGGGCTGGGGGCAAGCAAGGCGGTGCGGGAGGCGTGGGAGTGGCGGTGCGAGCGGCCGGAGGAGCGGATGGGCGGGCGGGAGAGGTCCAACGGGGAAGGGCTGGTGAAGGGTGGGGAGGGCGAGCAGGAGGACGAGGAGCGGTTGAAGGTCGTGTGGGACGTGAGGGAGCCTGGAGAGGACTTGGACGGCGAGGGGTCGGAGGACAGCGAGGAGGCGGTGGGCCAGGAGGAGTAGGAGTAGGAGGAGGAGGAGGAATTCTGGGAAGCCTGTGTATGCGCGGCTGGGGCGGGAGATAGGGAGGAGGAGGAGCAGGAAGAGTTTGACAAGGGGAAGAGGATGGGCATGAGCATAGGGAAGGGCGACGAGGACGAGGGAAGTAGGAGCGATGCAGCGGACGTGAGCAAGTGAGGTCGGGTATGGCTCACCAATGTGGTAGATCCAGGACGTGATGACGTGATGGGGGGAGCCTAGACGTGTACCGGCTGTGTTCTTGGTGTCTCGGACATGGCAACTGAGCATGGACCGGACCGCGTTTACTGGGAACGTTTCGGCCTCGTCGTGATTGCCTCCGAAAGGTCAGAATGGCGTGCTTACTACATTATGACTGCGGGCAAACTGAGTCTCACCGCAGCTGCTGTACAAGCGCGTGCGGCGGGTGGGCAAGCGCACGGCTTGCCCCTTGTGTGCATGTTGCGGCCCAACAAACGCAAGGGGGGTCCGCATGGCTGAGGCGTGAGGGCGCTGTAGATTTGATGCCAGCACGACATGCCTGATGCGTAACCGCCATGGTTAGCCCTTTACCGTTCCCTGTTGCGTATGACATGGTCGTGTCGTGCGCTGTTGAGGGCGCACAGGTAATGCGGTACATATCAACTGAGCAGGTGTTTGCCTAGTGTGCAACGATCGCTTACGCCTCGCTCGTGACCTCGTAACCTTGGTCAGCCTTGGTACATTTGCTGATGTCCAGACTTGTCCACTTACTGACTAGCGCAATTGCATGCACAATGCAATATAGTCGTACAAGGTGCAACGTAGGTTGCCGAGTGGCACGTGCGCGTTAGCGCAGGGGTCCTCGTTGTGTGCAGGCGGCTTTGGAAGAGTCCATGGCGTTGGGTGGCCTCGTGAGGTTGGGGTACGTTGCACGCACGGGTGTGGTACCGGTGTGCCATATTGGAATTCCTGGTGCGTTGTGAGGAGGTGGTGGGCGTCTCGCCAGGGGAGACTCCCAGTGCCTATGGGACGAGCTGCTGGACAGAGCTGCCACGTGTGTCCACCATCCTAGTGTCAGTTACCGTTGCCATGTCACCTGCTGCCACGCAGCCAATCCATCAGAGCGCTGCCGTCCGATGCTGCCGTGCGTAGCGCTCGAACTCTAGAGAGACGCTTACTGATCCTCGTCTACTAGCAGATTGGCGTGGCCATGCTCGACTGTGTACCGAGTTAAGGGGTTGGTCCCCGGCTGCGCCTACCTGTGCGTGGGGGAGGCGCTCGCTCTCCTGCTTCCCCCTGTTCGGTACTGCAGTGCTGCAGATCGAGGTGAGCGGTCAGGCTGTGGGGAAACGTTTGACCGGCTGGTATGGTTTGCGGTGCCTGCAGTGTACGACGGGTGTCGTGCTGCAGCACTTGGACTGACTGGGTACCAGGTAAGGCACAAGATACGGTACATGGATGCGGTAGGTGCGCAGGGCGCCCGCGAACTTGATGTCAAGCACGAGCCTATCAAGGTAAGAAGCACTACAGTTTTACCCTCTCTGGGCGTTGAGGGAGAGTATAAGCGACTGCGCCGTTCGACGTTTGGGTCGTTTCGTTTTTGCGCACGACAGTACGCCACCTGGTGAGTTCTCCGCAGCTCGCACGTACCGCCCGTGCCCCTTATAAGCAGCGCGGTGCAGTGTTTACAAGACACAAGTGCGTACAGTGAAGGCAATCTGGTGACCACAATGCTATACTGAAAGCTGGCAGCGGCATTGCGCACCCAAAGGAGCAACCAAGGCGTGAAGACCAGGCAGGTCGGCTTTCCCCAAAGAATGCCACAAACGTCGAATTCAGGATTGTTCTGATAGCTTTCGCCCATGGTGCCTTTCCGCAGCTGCATTGCGGCAGCTCCTGTCAGCCCGCCGGGGCCGATCCCTCAGACCAGCAGAGCAGCGTTCTCTTCACAATTGTTTAATAATCACACGTATCACCTCTATTCATTCATACCTCCATTCCTACTTGATCGCAGCTATAAGCGACAGCCTATTGCGCAGGCTGAGCGCAGGCGGACAGCCGGTCACTATGGCGGGCGGGCGGAATGGAGCGCCAAGGAAGTATACTGCAGCAAATGCAGCTCTAGTCTCATTTCTTTCCATGATGACCGGTGAGTAGGCGCTCCAAGCCCTGCCATGTACCAAAGACGCATGTGCCGAACCGACGCAACGAGGCCTTCCCATTTGCCTGTCGCTGCTTATATACTATGTGTAGTAAGAATTGCAGTTAGGTATGCAGCTTGCATGACCAGGGACTTGCGGGTCGTCCCCGTCCGGCCGTCGCCCTGCTCTACCCTTGCGTGCACTTGCCGGTGGTGCTTAAGCATTACATGAGGACGAGTAAGCAGCCACTGCTCTCTTGCCGTGGCTGCACAACAGGGCTAAGTCTGCAGGTGGAACCACAGCTATTCACCACCTACGAGGCGCACACAAACACATAAACCACAGTGCTGGTCCTGGCTTGGGCTGGGCACATGCGCACACACCTTTACACATGCCGACCTGTGCCGACCCTTCGCAGCAAGCTGGTGTGACGTACTCGCGTTTGTCGTAGGCATATGATGGGGCTATATACGTTTCATCATCCAGTTTTACACTAAAATCTTACGCTGTGCCTCCCAAACACAGCCCTGGCCACCACGGGCGCTCTACCCGAGCCAATCATCATACAGGTGTGGTCCTCTGCTGCGTCCCTAATAACTGAGCACATGAGCGCCCTCTGGTTGTGTTAGGCTGTCCCTGTCTGACGCTCTGTCCAGATGGCCTGTGTCGCTGTGTGCCTCGGCACCGTGGAACTGACTGCCTTCGGCCGCAAACTACTTGTACACGCTGAGCTGGAAGTGACAGGACTGTCGAAGTGTGGTGGGGCCGGGACGAAAAGCGCAGCCTCCGCTCAATCGACAGCCTGACAAGGAAGCCTGGCTGGACCAGCAGGCCTTCAACCCTCATCATGTGCCTCACCCCATACTCATGGCTGACGGAGACTCTGGCGCCCAACTGTCCGCGCATGGCTGCCCCCATTGCCAAGCCCACTCCACAACACTCCTGGCCTTGACTCTACCCTACAGGGCACCCTTGTCTACTCACAATCTAGCCTGGATAGCGACAACGGCAGCTGGAGGATCAAGGACGGCAACACGGGCATCACCTACGTGCTGCCAGCACAGCCGGTGGATGCCATTTCGGGCAACCCCGTCGAGATCGGCATCGGTCTCATCCTGGTGAGCGCAGCACGACGGCAGTACCGGTGTTGCAACAGTGCTTGACCAAGTTGTATGCGACCACGTGCTTGCGGCGCTCCGTAACGCTCAGCGTCGGCGACATTTGCTTCCCGCACATGCATGCCTTCCACCCCGAGCACAACAGCACATCCCCTCCGCGTTCCACCCCCACAGAGCTGCGTCCCGTCCGAGGCTCCCTCAGCCGCCCTGGGCGGCAGGCGCTGGGTGGCCTGCCAGAGCGTCGGCCCCGCCCTGGTGGTCACCGCGCGCGCCCCCTACCAGTCCCGCTCCGTGGACATGCCTGTGCTGGCCGTGGTGGTCAGCGTGCAGTGCACCAGCCCCGCCAGCCCAGCCTTCAACAAGACGCTGGCACCCGTGGTCAGCACCTCCGAGCTGACGCGCCTTTTTATCGCCCCCAACACCTCGTATAAGTAAGTAGGCAGTAGGTAGCTTGAACTACCTACTGCCTAGCAGGCTGGCGGGCCAGTGGGGTCAGCCTCTGGGCCCCTCTGTACCGACGCATGGAGCTTGGGGAGTTGGCGCCACCAGCGCAGTGCCGCTCCATGGCTCCGTACCCTCGCCCACGCTGCTGCTGCTGCTGCTGTTGTGCGCTCAAAGCCTTGCAAGCAATGCTAAGGAGCAGCTGCTCACCATCTCGTCACCCGCTGCTCCCTAACCCTGTCGTACCCCCTGTACCGTACCCCGTGCACCTCGCACCCCGCAGTGCCTTCTGGAGCGGCTGCTCCTTCCGCACCTTCAAGCTGGACGCGCCCAACTTCCTGGCCATCAACGTCACCGTCAACGACTGTTACTACGTGGAGACGGCCAACAGCAGCTGCCTGTGGCAGGACTTCGGCGGCCTGGTGGACATGCAGCTGGAGGGGCTGCTGGGGCCGGACGGTGAGCGGGATCTGAGGCCTTGAGGCGCCCCTTGCAGGCCGTACCGTGCTGTTGGGCACCACGTACACGCGTTGGCCGTGGGATGTCTCTATGCTCCCTTGCTCCAGCGTGCCGTACGCTCAACGGCCCTTCGTCGTGTCACTGCGGACAGCATTCTGCTCCTATTCTTTTGACGGTGGCGGTACCCTTCTTACCCCTGGGACCCTTCGGTGCCACGCGCTTTGCACCCTGCTACCCCGCCCTTCCTCCCCATCCCACCCAGTGGCCTTCAACTACATGGGCAACACCGAGGCGCGCACCGTGTATGTGCTGCCGCCCGCGCTTGCCGCCCCCTGCAAGTGGGACTTCAACACCGACATGCCCTCCAACCAGATGTACTTCATCACCAGCACAGCCACCAACGTGAGCAGGGCTCTAAGAAGGGCATTGTTGCCTGCACCACCTCCTCTTGCACCTTCGACGGTCGGGCCCTTCCGCTGACCACATCAGGGGAGCTGCACCACAAACGACAGGTTTCCCATGGTGTCCTACCTTGAGCCCTCGAGGGTGCATGTCGCGGCGGCGGGAGACAGGGCGTGGACGTGTGGTCTGGACATTCGCTATTCGCCATACCGTACATGGCATGCTGTCCTGCACTTAACCCACAGTACCTCCCCTCTCCCTTCCCTGCTCCCCTGCCCTGCCCGTCCGTCTTCCCACCGCATGCGCCGCACACCACCTCCGAATGGTGGTTACGCAGGGCGTCAGAAGCCGCCAAGGTGAACGCATTGCAGGCGGGCACAGCCGTAGCTTGGCACACATGTCGAGCCGCGCACGACGCAGCCGTCAATCTCTCAGGGGACGTGATGCGGATCGGGGTGCTGTTTGGTTCTGCCTCAACAGCTTATACGCGGACCAAGTTGACTTTTGGAAAGCGCGCAGCCGCCGCCCGCCGCCACCGTGTGCGTGACCTGCGCCGTGTCGGACGACTCCCTATACCGTATTCTGACGTGGTCCCCTGTATTCTCATGGATCTTCGCAGCGGTGACGCACGCCCTACTGCACAGCTTCGGCCTGTGGCACTCGGCGGGGACCACCGGAGTAGTACACGCAGGTGGGGGCGTGCCGCACACTTACCACGCGTCAGCTTCCCGTTTAGCCTGTCCCAAGTACACGACAAGGAGGCCTAATGGCCGTGCATTGGCAGGTGGCCTGACCCGCTAATCCGTACCGTGCGTGCATTGACAGCATCTATTGTTATCGGTGGACCGTGCGCACCGTTACGGTAGTTGACCATTGGCCCCCGTCCCCCATGCCCAGACTCAACCACGCCCAGTGGCAATGGCAACGGGTGCCCCTGCGCCCCCGAGATGCGGCGCCTGGGCTGGTCCACCCCCGCGCTGGACATCGGGCTCAGCTACATCAACCTCATGCCCGCCAACATGCCCAAGCTGTGAGTGGATGGCGACAAAGCCGCAACCGGGTCTTCCAAGGGCTTGTCCCCCACGCCTCAGGGCTCGGCAGTCTCCCCTATTGTGCCTGCTTTGCTCCGGCAGTCGACGCATTGACGGTTGGAAGGGCACGCGACGCAACCTGTTTAAGCGCCAGAAACCCATTACCACCGGCTCCTGCTAACGCACTCCCGCCTGCGTACGGTGCCCGTATAAGTTGCGGGACGCATGAGAAATAGCCCTGCTCACCGTTGCTCGTGCCTAGAACGAGCGTGGAACCACGTGCCCGTAAGGCTCTCTGAACCCTGCGCCGAACAGGCCCCACGCTGCCACGTGGCCGCAGGTATGACCTCCCCGCCCTGACCCACATGAACAGCAAGACCTACCTGCGCATCCGCGACGAGGTCAGCACCCCCTTCAGCGTGCGAGCTAACTACTATGTGGAGTACCGCTCGGCCCTCAACGGAGACGTGCTGCTGGCCGCCTCCGCCGCTAACAAGGTGCGTGTGCTGCTGCCGCGCGCCTGGGTGCACGGCTCATGTGGCTCTGCCTCCGACTTGCATCTGCGCCTGCCATCGCTCTGGTGCACATTTGCAATGTCTTCCACCACACTGGTTGTGTCGGTGGCACCGCGAAGAATGCCAGTACTGATCTCTCACCGCAAGGTTTTTGGGACTAGCGCAGGGGCGTTCGGGTGGCACCGTGCGCCACTAGTACATCGGTGGCTGACAGCCAGCACCCATGCCGTACGGTGCCGTACATGACTGCACTTAATGTGAGGGCGCGGCGCACGCGTGCAGATGGTGGTGCACAGGGTGAACAACACGCGCATCGACACGCTGTTCAACAGCGCCATCATCGGAGACGCGGGGCTGCAGCTGCTGCTGGCGGCGCCCACCAGCGGCTTCACGTACAAGCTGCCGCCGTACAAGCTGCTGATCTCCAGCAACGGTACGTGCACACGCATGCATGCGCACGGCACGCCGCGAGGTGTAGGGCACGTGGACTATCCTACATGGCATGCGGTGCCCTTCGCAGCTTGTACGTGTACGGCATGGTGCAATGCCACACCATGGTGCCACGTGCAGGAGGGCAGGTCCGTCAGGCTAGCAGGTCCATTGGTCCGTGCGCTAATTACTGCGCTCCGCGATGTGGCTTATGGCTTGCAGGCGCGGACGGCAAGTACCTGAGTGTCGGCGTGTGCAAGTAAGTTGTCAAGGGGTGCTCAATGGCAGGCGGCCGAGTATGCCCCACGCACCTGTGCCATGGTGGACATGTGTACCAGCTGTCCATGCTGCAACCACCCCTCCCGGCACTGGGCTGCACTGATGCGCGCTTTACCTTGCACCGTGTAGAGCACCGTGCTAACTGTACGGCTGTCCCGTCTGCGTTACCGTAGGTACGCCAGGACTCAGGGCGAGTGCATCAACCCACGTGGCGCCGCCACAAGTGAGGCATCGTCGCACGTGTGGCTGACCTGTAGTTACAGGGAGCCCTAGGCCCCCCGCCTCTGCCCTTGTGCACGGGTACAGCTGCAGCGTGCGTCGCCTTGCACAGCATCCTGATACGTAGCTAACCCCCACATACCCTGCCAATGCGCGTGGACTCGCAGTCAGCTCCCGGCTTGTCGGATGCTACAAGGACGCTGGGTGAGTGCCGCTCGGCGTAATGGTGTACAAGCGGTCCCTCGTGGCCTATTACGATTTTGTCTTACTGTGAGGTCTTACCCCGCATGATAGGCCGTACCTGCATGAGCATTGTGCATCATGGCATCGCGTGACGAGCCGGTCACACCTCTTCAAACCGCCACACCAGTTTGCCCCTTCCACTCATCCTCATGCCTCCCCGCCCGCCCCTCCGCGCGCGTCTAATTGCATGCACGCGCCGTGTGCCCTCCCGCCTGCCTTGACCCACCCACCTCGGTCACCTGAGCCCTCGCCACACATGTACGTCATGTGCGTGTGTGCACCCACAGAGCCTCCCAACGGCTGCAGCTGGCCAGCTCCTCCAGCATGACCCTGGCGCGCTGCCAGAGCATGGCCATCACGGCCGGCTACGCCTTCGTCTCCCTGCAGAACGGGAACGAGGTAGGGTAGCAGCTCACAGCAGCATGGCCCAAACGGTAGCGTCCTGACCGCCGGCACAGCCAGCAACCAACTTCTAGACTCGGCCCCACCCACTGATGCCTGTGGTACCGGTAACAACAAGTCAGCTACAGCAGGGCGACCGCTGCCAATTCTCCAACTAGTCGCCACTAGTTTGTCAACTGTCCCTTTGTGCTTTCCTCCTGACACCCCGCACCCCTGCTGCTGCCAGTGCTGGGGCACCAACAACCTGCAGGACGCAGTGCGTGCTGGCGCCGGCAACTGCAGCGCCCTGTGCAGCGGAGCCAACAACACCGTGTGCGGAGGTAGGGAACTTCACTGCGTGCCGGCAGTTGCTGCTATGTGGCGTTGCTCCTGCACAAGGACGCTGCATCCGAGGGGAAGCATAGCAAACCAACCGGTGGGAGGTGCAACGGTCGACTCAGTTAGCGGATCCACGGCACACCTGTTCCTGGCTATGACCTCTCGTTGTTCGTTCTCGTGTTGTGCTGCGCCCACCTCAGGCAACTCCACCGAGGCTGCCTTCTCCCTGTACGAGCTGCAGTACCCTGGCGGCGGGTAAGCTACCAAAGGAAACGTGCATGCGGACACACCACAAGCATGAGCCCTCCCTCACACAGGCCCAAGCTGGCGCATGTCCGTCGAAAGGCACGCACAATACCTTACGAGGACATGCGGTTTGCCAGGCTGCCTCAGTGCAACGCCATGCCCTTGCCCGCGTTTATGTCCATGTGTACTACCCTGGTGCTGCTATGCATACAGAGCACCGCATCCAGCGCCTCGTCCCGGGTTGCCTCTGCCGCCGTACCCATCCGTCCGCAACGTTGCACATGGCTGACGCTCTTACCCGGCTGCCCGCGGCGTGCCGCTGTTCGCACGCAGCTACATGGGCTGCTACGTGCGCAACCCGGGCGGCGGCAAGGCCGTGGCGTTCAGCGTGCTGCTGGAGAGCAGTGCGGCCATGAGCCGGGAGCGGTGCGAGGGGCTGGCCAACGCGCAGGGCTACACCTACTACGGCCTGGTGCAGGTGCGATAAGTCACAAGGTGTGGTGCACGCTACCATTGCTATGTGCTGATAGCCATAGACATCTTCCCCATGGCACCGGCGGTGTGGATGTAGGTTTCGTTGCAGGTTGGGCCGGAGTGGAAGAGGGGTGTGTGATGCCCCATCAGCGCCCGTGTGCCCTGGATAGCACCATGCAGCCGCACCTGCTGCTTGACCGCCATCTAGCATGTTTGACCGCGCACGTGATAGCCACGTGTTGGCACGCGCGTGCACGCAGGGCAACGTCTGCTTCGGCTCCGCCACCTTGACGCCCGCCATCACGTATGGCCCGTCGTACAACTGTACGGCACCGTGCGCGGGTAACGCCAACCAGACTTGCGGCGGGACCAGCAGCACCGTCGTAAGCGTGTACCGCACCGACCTCACCGCCTATGCAAGTGAGTGCGTTTCCCAACTTGAATACTGCATGATGTACTGGTTACAAGTAAGCTGACTTTTGACATCCTGCTGTTGTGGAATATCGATTCGCCCGGCCAAATGGCATGCGGTCTGCGAGCCCAGGCAGTTGCCACAACCAATGGCCCCTGACCTGCACACAGCAGCTCGGCCTTCCCTGGGTGGCCCACGCTAGGAAGCGTTAGTTATGGCCCCTGTCCGTGACGCTCCGAAATGCGAAGCGGCGCGCTTACTTCACGCAGGGTCCCTCAGCAAAACGCTGGCACGGTAACCGTCAGTTGGCGTGCACTTTGAGCCAGCCAGCTGCGTTGAGGACAGCGGCTGCACCCCTTGGTTACCTGCATGCGGTATAACGTGTTAACACACAACCAACGCTGACCTACAATGTCCTGTGGCCCCATGCCATCCCGCACTCGCAGCTGGGCGGTCCAGCACCTGCAGCCTCCCCGGCCGCTGCAGCTCCCCCGTGCCCGAGTGTATTACGAGGCCCAAGGAGGTCACCATCGGTGTGACCAAGTATTGGTCCAACGACTGCCTCAGCCGCTTCATGGCCTAACTGCAATGCAGTGATTTTGCCGTGCATTAGCTACTTTAAGTGAGCAGAGTTGCATGCATTAAAGGTTAAAGAGGTCGTACGTGCGTGTGGGGGACCTTCAGGAGCACAGCAGCATGCAGGCTGCTGCAGCCCACTACTGTGTCCCTGTCGCCAGCTAGTACCATAGTACTCAAGCTTGCTAGAAGCGTTAGGAGGTCGTAGCTAACTTGTCTTCGTGCTGTTCTGGATGAGTATGTCGCCTTGCAATACGGGCCAAGCCGCATGGAGGCATAGATACCGTAGCCACGCCAGTGCGTGTGCTGCGCTGCTGCACGCAAGTGGCCACCTACGCTTGATAAGTTCGTTGGGCGAATTGAGCACACTGTTCGACGCTTACGTCCATCAGGTGCACCACACATCCACACTACGCACGATACTGAGGCCCACGGGCATCGCAATGATGGCCACGTGCGGGTACGCGGTGCCAGGCTGTGCAAAGGAACGAGCGGCGTGGTGTTGCAGTACCACTGCGCGCACCCGCACCCGCACCCAACGTCCTCGGGGACCGCCTCACGCACGCACTGCACCCTAATTCACATTGACCGAGGAGAATGCTTGCTAATGTATCCTTGCGTGTGACTTCCTGGTACTGTGTCCTAGCGTGCTACTCCTGCACCGCTGCATGTCGTTTATGCGCTGGCGGGTGCTGTGCGCACCCCCGGCACGCGGGTGTGTAGCAAGCACCCTTCGCTGCGCGTGCAAAGCGAATGGCATTGGTACGGCTCTGGACTCGGAGCTTTAGGCGGCAGCCTCGTGCAGTCTCCTTGGAGGCGTGCTCATTCCCTGGTAGACCAGGTAGAACCGTCGAGGGTGCTTTGGAGCGTTTGGAAGGACAATTGGTATGCGGCACAAAACCAATTCAAGGGCGTGTGCGTTGCTGGCCTGCGGCAGCCTGCCGCACACCTTATCGTCATCGTACCGCTCTGGGAAAGGCTGCTACAACCTGCAACCACTGCGCTCACTCGCCTGACGTTGCCCTCCTCGCCCTGCATCCGTCTACACTGGTCTTCACACGATCACACCATGTCGCCAAACTCCCGTGTGCCCATAACGCCTACCGCGCAACGTACCTCCCCACTACCGGTACACCCTTCGCAACCGCATTTAGGAAAGGCCCTCACCTGCATGCAACCCAACCACCAGCGCCATGCACAGAGAGAAGCCGGCCGTACTCTGTCCGAACGCTTATGCCCACGCCTCGTTACCACACCTCCGTTGCACATAAGCCACACAGGATGTAGCGCCTGACCGGATCTAGCGCCAGTGATACGCAACTGTGTGCGCGCATTCAGGTCGCTCGCACGTGCCCCTGCCCCTGCTCCTGCTCCTGCTCCTTTGATAAAGGCCGAATGATTCAACGTCAATTGCCAAATGCTCGTGGCCACGCCCGTAAATGTCCGTTTCCTTGCCAATGGCTGCATATGACAGCCCCGCATTGCACCACACACCCACGAGCCTTACACCCAAGTTTGGAGTGTAAGTGCCAAGCAGTTTGTCATACGGACTGGCAGCGCTACACAAGCTGACACGCACGTGCACGGAAAAACATTTTTAGCCCAGTCACCAACAGCATGCCACCTGCCATCAGTACCACCGGCCCCGGTCCTCAGAGTCCTCGCTGCTCGCCTCCTGCCATGACTCACTTACACCCCAATCCTCACTGTCCTCCCCACTCCCAAACTCCAAGCCGCGGACCTTCACCGCCTGCCTACTGTTGAACCGCTTGCCCCTCCCCGCCCTCCGCACCTCCCTGCCCAGCCGCGCCTCAACCCACGCCACACTGTCCCCATACTGCCCGTCCCTCTTTGCCACACGTGCCGCCTTCTCCACCGCCGCCGCCGCCCTCTCGTCCCACGGCGCGCCCTGCTCCACCAGCCACCGCAGCACCGGCAGCGGCACCCCATTCCGCGCCGCATGCCTCACCACACGCGAGTTAAACCCCACCCCCAGCCGCTGCAGGCACTCCAGCGTGCCTCGGTCCCCATTTCCGCCCGCCTTGACGGGCGGGTCTGCTCCCAACCCCGCCTGGCCAACAAACCCCACCAGCCACTCCAGCACCGCCTCGCAACCGCCCTCCGCCGCCTCCGCCACGGTCCAGGGCCTGAGCCCCAACCCCAGCTCCTCATGCAGGCGGCGCAGCAGCCACAGGTCACCGCGGGCTGCTGCTGCATCCAGGGCGTCCGTCACATGATAACCTCCCTCCTCCAGGGGCGGGCAGCCTGCGTCCTCCAACGCCCTCAACGCCCGTGGCAGGCCGCCTCTGTCCGCCGCTGACCTGCGTGCCCAGCGGCTGATGACGAGCGCCGGGGTGCCCTCATCCCAGGGACACGCCGCCTCCTTCGCAAGCCACTCTACCATGTCGGCATCACCCACACTGGCGGCGCTGAGGTACGCCTGAGGGTCCATGGGGCAGCCCGCCTGCAGCAGCCACTGCACGGTGGGCACGCTGCGCGAGCCCGCCGCCTCCACAAACATCTTCCCGGTCATACCTCGACCGCAATCCTGGTGCAGAAAGCGCGCGGCTTCCAGTTGCCCTGCACTGGCAGCATGCAGCACGAACAGCTTGTACACCGTCAGGCCGTACCCCAGCAGCCACCGCAGGGATTCCACGTGGCCGCCCTCCGCCGCGGCCACCCACACGTGTGCAGCCGTTCCCCAAGCCGCCTCGCTCGGCTGCGGGCACCCCGCCTCGACCACCAGCCAGTCCGCCACCGCCACGTGCCCGCCCCGCAGCGCGGCAGCCAGCACCTCGGCCCAGGGCGGGACCTCCCCTGCCTCCAACAGCACCATGGCCCCAGCACCGCTGTTGTGTGTGCTGGGCAGGTCCAGGCCCTGGTCCCGCAGCCAGGCCAGCATCGGCAGGGCACCGGCCGCCGCCGCGCCCACCGCCGCCGCCTCAAGCAGCCGCAGCCGGTCGCCGCTCAGCAGGGCGGCGGGCGCCACGGCGCACATCCAGGTGAGCTTGGCAATGGCGAGTGCCCCTCCCGACTGCCCTGCCGCCCTGGCCAGAGCACAGTACAGCTTGGCCTCCGCGGCGTTGTCCTGCGCGGCGCTGGATCCAAACCCCAGCAGCTCCCACGCCGCCTGCAGCCCCGCCAGGTCGCAGTGCTGTGCCACAGCTTCTAGCGTCTTGTCGGGGTGCAGCGGGCAGCCGTGGCGCACCAGCCAGGGCAGCACCGCCTCGGCGTGACCAGCCCGCACGGCAGCCGTGCCCGGGTCAGGGCCCCCAATCTTGAAATCGTAAAAGGCCATGGCACGGTAGCCTTGCGGCCTGTGCAGCAGCTCAGGGAACAGGCAGGGGCGCAGCAGGCCCCACGCCAGCTCCAAGTTGATCTCGCTACCACTGGCGGCGGCTGCCGACAGCACGCTAAGCTTCTGTTTGAAGGTGAGCTTCTTGAAGGCTTGGTGCAGGTGTGGCTGCCAGGCGGGGTCGCCAGCGGCTGGGGGCAGCGGCAGGCCGAACCGTGCTGTGCGGTTGCTGAGGCGCCTGCAGGCATCCGGGCTGACCAGGCGGCCGGTCACCGCCTGCTCGTTGGGCGGAAGGAAGGCGAGGACGGCGGCCTGCAGCTCCGGCGGCAGCGGCGTGCTCGCCTGCTGCCATGACTCACCGACACCCCAATCCTCACTCTCTTCCTCACTCCCATCCCCCCACCCGCCGCCCCTCACCGCCTGCCAACTGCTGTCGCTGTCCCTCTCCGCCATCCGCACCTCCCTGCCCAGCCGCGCCTCAACCCACGCCAAACTGTCCCCATACTGCCCGTCCCTCTTTGCCGCACATGCCGCTTTCTCCACCGCCGCCGCCGCCCTCTCGTCCCACGGCGCGCCCTGCTCCACCAGCCACCGCAGCACCGGCAGCGGCACCCCATTCCGCGCCGCATGCCTCACCACACGCGAGTTAAACCCCACCCCCAGCCGCTGCAGGCACTCCAGCGTGCCTCGGTCCCCATTTCCGCCCGCCTTGACGGGCGGGTCTGCTCCCAACCCCGCCTGGCCAACAAACCCCACCAGCCACTCCAGCACCGCCTCGCAACCGCCCTCCGCCGCCTCCGCCACGGTCCAGGGCCTGAGCCCCAACCCCAGCTCCTCATGCAGGCGGCGCAGCAGCCACAGGTCACCGCGGGCTGCTGCTGCATCCAGGGCGTCCGTCACATGATAACCTCCCTCCTCCAGGGGCGGGCAGCCTGCGTCCTCCAACGCCCTCAACGCCCGTGGCAGGCCGCCTCTGTCCGCCGCTGACCTGCGTGCCCAGCGGCTGATGACGAGCGCCGGGGTGCCCTCATCCCAGGGACACGCCGCCTCCTTCGCCAGCCACTCAACCATGTCGGCATCTCCCACACTGGCCGCGCTGAGGTACGCTTCAGGGTCCATTGGGCAGCCCACCTGCACCAGCCACTGCACGGTGGGCAAGCTGCGCGTGCCCGCCGCCTCCACAAACATCTTCTCCGTCATGTCCAGATCGCCACACTCCTGATGCAGGAAACGCGCGGCTTCCAGGTGCCCCGCGCCGGCAGCCTGCAGCACAAACAGCTCGTACGCCGGCAGCCCGCGCCCCAGCAGCCACCGCAGCGACTCCACGTGCCCACCCCCTGCCGCGGCCAGCCATACGTGTACAGCCGTCCCCCAAGCCTCCTCGCTCGGCTGGGGGCACCCCGCCTCGTCCACCAGCCAGTCCGCCACCGCCACGTGCCCACCCTGTAGGGTGGTAGCCAGCACCGTGGCCCAGAGCGGGACCTCCCCTGCCCCCAGTAGCCAGATGCCCTTGGCATCGCTGGCGCGAGTGCTGGGCAGGTCCAGGCCCTGGTCCCGCAGCCAGTGCAGCACCGGCAGGCACCCGGCCGCCGCCGCGCCCACAGCTGCCGCCGCCAGGAGCTGCAGCCGGTAGCGGCTCATCACAGCGGCGGGAACCACAGCGCACAGCCAGGTGAGCTTGGCGATGGCAAGGCCCCCTCCCGACAGCCCTGCCGCCCTGGCCAGAGCGCAGAACCGCTTTGCCTCCGCGGCGTCATCCTGCGCTGCGCTGGCGCCGAAGCCCAGCAGCTCCCACGCCGCCTGCAGCCCCGCCAGGTCGCAGTGCTGAGCCACAGCTTCTAGCGTCTTCTCCGGATGCAGCGGGCAGCCGTGGCGCACCAGCCAGGGCAGCACCGCTGCGGCGTGCCCTGCCTGCACGGCAGCCGTGCCCGGGTCAGCGCCGCCAATGATGTAGTCGTAAAAGGCCATGGCACGGTAGCCTTGCGGCCTGTGCAGCAGCTCAGGGAACAGGCAGGGCCGCAGCAGGCCCCACGCCAGCTCCAGGTTCACCTCGCTGCCACTGGCGGCGGCTGCCGACAGCATGCCGAATTTGCTTTTGAAGGTGAGCTGCTTGCGGGCCTGGCTCAGGTGCGGCTGCCAGGCGGGGTCGCCAGCGGATGGGGGCAGCGGCAGGCGGAACCGTGCTGTGCGGTTGCTGAGGCGCCTGCAGGCGTCCGGGCTCACCAGGCGGCCGGTCACCGCTTGCTCGTTAAGCGGAAGGCAGGCAAGGACGGCGGCCTGCACTTCCGGCGGCAGCGGCGTGCCGCTCATTGCAATGGTTGCCGCTGTGCAGTGTCTTGCGGGCGCAGAGCCGACTATTGAAAGAGGGTTGATTGAAGGATGAGCTTGCTTCAGCTCAAGCAAGGCTTGCACCTGCTAGTTACTTCGCGATGTTTAATTCATTTGTAGGATGTACTGTTACATGACGCAATGCGAGCGGTATGCCGGTATCGAGGATGCTGACGATCGAGGAAAGACAGGTTGCCAGTAGTACAAGTGTTGTGCGTTCTCGCCTTGCTGGCGCCTAACAAACCTTATCATACTTCAATTTCAACGGTCATCAACCCTGCTTCCACAAGGCACTGCAAATCGCCGTACCCATGGTGCCATGAACCAGGGCCAAGTGAGCTCATCCGGCATGGTATGGCCTAAGGGCATCCGGCTGCTGCTGGTGCCACAGCAAAAGAGCTCAGCGTTGCGCAGCAGACGCTGAAGGCCTACGGATGGGGGTAGGCAGGGGGCAAGGGGACGGCACGAGAGGCGTGGGTGGAGTGCTGACTGCGAACCCACGTCAGCCAGGTGGAAAGCCGACATCTGCATGCACGCTGCAGGGTGGACACGTCGTTCGGATACCGAATGGCCTCTGCAGCTGTCTGGGAGACACGCGTACTGCGGTGGTCAGGGCGTGGCGGGGCCAGGTGCCAGCCTGCCGCGTGGACCCTGGACGGGGATTTGCCGTAACTGGCATCCCTCGTAGGCGGAGCCTTGCGCGCGACATATGTAGCTTATGATAAGCTGTCCTACAGCGCATGTCTACTTAAATAAACCTTTGCACCAGCCTGAGCGAGCTGTGCACGTTCGCGCCAAAAGGCAAAACGCGGCACGGAAAAGACATATACCTTGAACGCAGCCTTCCACTAAACCCTTGTCGACCTGAACAATGGCCTCCACGGCAGAGATCGTTAAGCAGTGCAAGGTGAAGACGAGTAGCGTAAAGCGGCTGCATAAGGAGCTGGGCTACTATGAGAAGGAGCGCGACAAGGAGCAAGCGCGTGTAGATAAAATGAAGTCAGAAGGGGCCGATGCAAGCGACGTCAAGCAAGCGGTGAGCAGGGAGGACGCAAAGCCGCATGTCGATGCCCGCCCTCCGGAAGTGACATCAATTTCATTATATTGCCACCGCCGACCCCCGCAGGAGAACGTCCTCCAAGAGTCAGCCATGATGATTCCTCAGACGCGCCAGCGGCTAGAGGCAGCCTTGTCAGAGCTGCAGAGCTTCGTGGTGCGTGGTGCAGGGCAGGCGCTGTGCGCCCCGCCTGAGTACAAGCTGCTGATCCCGCAGCTCCTGGCACCAACATGTCATGCACATGTCATATGCAAAGAGCGCACTCAGTCGAAGAGCATGCCTACCAAGCTTGTGCCAAGGATCGTTCGGAATTCAGAGCACACGAGGGCCCACAGAGGCGTGCAACCAAAACGACACGCATGCTGCAAGACACCAAGCACACGCGGGTGCATGGCCTGTGTCACAGGTGCCAGAGAGCATGCACGATGGAGCTCTCTCGCACATTGAGGCCCCGTTTGTTGTGTTCCCAACTGCAGGCGGAGAACGAGGGCGAGCTCACCGACACGGAGGAGCTGACAGCTGCAAAGGAGGTGCTGGCCGAGGTCGAGAAGCTGTTCAAATGACAGCACTGGGCCAACAACGTGAACAGTTTGGCGGTGTGCATGTCGGGCGGGGGGAGGAGCTCGTGTGCCGTGTCCTCGTGCAGGCCGGGTGACGCACTGGGAGTACGGTGCTGAGGGCTGATGGGAAGGCAGGGCGACAGCGCTCGTTGCACTTGCATGGGCCACTGTCCTTGGTACGTTTCGTACGCACGTGGAGGACTAGAGGAGACCCCCTGGTCGGCACTGCGCAGCACTAGCCTGGCTCTCTTGCTGGCGGTACCTGACATGCAGAGAAGACGGTTGGCTGGTACGGTATGGGTACCTGCGGTTGGCATGTTCATGGACTGCATGCTATGCATTAGGCGCCTGCCGCTGCATCACCTGGTGATGCGGAAAGCGGACGGGGCGGTTTGGTGCTCTTCAGTTGCACGGAAGTCGACAGGTCGCCCTACAGACCGACAGCATTCCCTACTCCCATTCCCGTTCAGCTACATGTAACAGAGTATCATCGATAGGACGGTATGTATTAACTCCGCCTCACATGGCAGCATGCGCTAGTAAGGTAACAGCTGCCGGGAAATGCAGCTTTCTGCTATCATGTACCATGTGCTCTGCGCTACCCTGCAGCCTGGACCTGCCAGCATACCTAGGTCCTCGATCACAACCACCAAAGGCCGAAGTGGCCAATCACGACCCTATATGAATGCGAAGTGCGTAATCGTGAGCCGGGGTATCCGCCCAGGTGCAAACTCCTGCATGTGCCAAGGTGCACTCGTCTTTCCGTGCGAAATTGGGCGGACAGAGAACCAACCAGCCAACCCATGCAGCCACAATAGCTACCACCGTTTCATCAAGCAACCGCTGCATGTGGAGCTCTGCGCACGTGCCCATGCACACCACGCAGGAAGGGGCGCTCTCCACTCGCTGCATGCAGCTGCCCACACTGCAGCAGGCAGGGCTCAGGCTAAGCGCTAAGGTATCACGTATACACAACCGAAAGGGGGGCAGAAAGACAACAGCTACAGCAGTACAGCAATATGGCGTCCCAATGCCTCTGCCTTGACCAGTACTCTACACCGGGCCAGATGACGCAGCGCATAAGAAACAGTTCAGTCGTGCCCACTCAATCCACACATCCAAGCGGTCTGCCACATGGCCTGTACGAACACAGCCGGCATCACCGTCACGGTCCGCCAGGCGGCATACGACGTCAAAACTGCTAGATCGCATTGGTCTTGCCATGCGCTGGGACAAGAACGGAAATGCCGCGCCCAGAGTGCACACCGCTACGCGTGTTTGAGAGCCACAACACAACACTCCAGTCCGTAAGTAGGGCTACTATACCATGTCCAGCAGCTTGTGATCGCAGCCAATACAGAGCACCCCTTAGCCATGGCCTAGGTTAAGCCAGCAATTCCACCTAGCGTGTGTGTGGACGCAGGCGCTTTCACGCGTATGGCAGGCCAATGCGCTCCGGCGCTTAGTGCAAGGAGGAAGGACAGGAAGCCCACGACGCCAGGAAGCAAATGCTCCACGCCAAATACCGATATGCATGAATCGCTGCATGTTCACCGCTCGCGCTTACCCTCACGCATCACTGGTCACAACCTTGATTCACCTCAGCACTCTCCGGAACAAAAACCGCGTCGGCAGACAGCACGCAGACGGTCCTATCCATGGTCCAGCACGAGCAGCAGTAGGCACAGACTGACAAAGAGGTTCACATCATGGCACCAGCTGCAGCTTCGGCAGACACCGTTAGCAATAAGCCAACCTTAAGCATGCCCTTAAGGTTTGCTGTGGGTCCATGCCACCCTCACACTTACCACATCCCTCAAACACGCCAGCTTCCATTCCCCTCTCCTCTCCCATACCCTCTCCCAGACCCCCTCACTGTACCCTCCCAAGTCCCTCGGTCACCGCGCGTTTTACAGCGCGCGCTATAGCCCTTGGCCCCAGAGTACCGTAACAACTTGTCGCTTCCACCACAGGCAATGATCCGCAGCTCACCCTCAAATAGTACATGTGGCCTCAGCTGGCCCTCAGAAACCCACCAATTAAGTGTTGGCCATGCCAACCTCCCACGCGCACAGCTCAGATTGTTGGTCAAGCCAGCTCCCCACTGCGCTGAGCTCTGCAACCAGTGATTAGACACCAATCTCTACGACCTGCTGCTCCGCCAGGCTCCGCCGCCGCGCCGCCGGGCGGTCCTCCGAGCCCCGCGTTATGGCCCCCGGGTGCCAGCCAGCGGGCGGGCTGAGCCAGCACGTCTCCATGGGCCCCTGCGGCCATGGCGTCAAACAACAGACTTGTCAGTGGCGTGTGGACACTGCTGTAAACCCAACCGGGCTGGAAGAGGGCCGCTACAGACGCATGGACACACGCTGTGGACCACGCAATCAGGGACACTGATGGTAGCTTACAATAACCACAAAGCACTGCGGATGCTCTGCCCTCGGCTACCCCGCTCCCGCCCCGGCGCACCTTGCCCTTGATGGGCCGCACACCGCGGCTGGCCACCCCCGCAGCCGGCCACTGCTCCGCCAGCAGCGCCGCGAACGCCGCGCTGCAGTGCACCCGGTCCGCCTCGCTGTTGTGCTCCATGCGCGCAGCCGTGTTGACCGCGTCGCCGAACAGGCAGTACCTGTAGCAGCAGTAGCAGCAGCAATAAGGAGCAGTTTCCATCAGCAACACCACAAACTGCCGGGTGCCTTGCACGCTCAACTGCACTTCACTGGACTTAACGCTACGGGTACCACAAGGCCCTATGAGGCTCCCAAGCAGCTATCCAGCCATCCCACAGGTGCAACAAGCCACCTACCGGTACGTACACCACGCCCTTCGCCTTCCGCGCGTCTACAGCGCACTTCCACCCCGGGCACACAGCAACACACACCCCGGGCACACAGCAACAGCAGTGGCACCAGTCACCAGCCCCCGGCCCCCGGACGCACCTCCTGTTGAGCGCGCCCACCACGGACGCCACCACGGGCCCGCAGTGCAGCCCCACGCGGATGTGCAGGCAGCCCAGCTCGGGGCGCTCGGGGTGCACCGGCAGCGCGTTGGCGCCGGCCACGGCTGCGAAGGCGAACTGCGCCATGAGGCGCGCGTGGCTGTCGGGCTGCGGGCAGCGCAGGTTGGCCACCGCCAGGTAGGCGTCGCCCACCGTCTCCACCTGGGGTGGGGGACAAGGGGAGGGGTACAAGGGGAGGGGAACAGGGATTGCACAGTTACGTGGTTGGGAAGGCATAGTTCACAGTCTCCGCCTGGGGTTGGAGACAAGGAGGGGGAGGCTTAAGCGGAAAGTATGGCAGGCGCAGGCTGCTGTTGGGGTGTGGTTGTTGTTGAAAAGTGCAAGCCTGCAGCAGAACCATGGAGTGGGGGCGGAGGGGTGTTGGGGATGGAGCGACGCGCGGGTGGATTGTGGACGGGGCGGGGTGTGTGCGTTAGCCCATGTACACTACCGGTACCGCTACTCAAACGTCTTCCTCGAAACACAGCAAGCAGCGGAGGTGCGCTGCACAGGGGTAGGTGGAGGAGGAGCAAGGACTAGACCCAGGCGTCTACGGCTGGCGCATGGGGCCTCACCTTGAACAGTTGCATGGACTGGATGAGGGCGTCGAAGAGGGAGTAGAGGCGGTCCACCATGTCCATGACCTCGTGGGGCTGTGGGGAGGCGGGGAGCAGCAGGAGAGAGCAAATGGAGCACAGACCACAACGTTACTACCACATGAAGGAGGCAGACCAAAGGCTCGTGGAGCCGGGGAGCAAGGGGCACAGGAGGAGGTAACGACGGCGCGAGCGAGGGGTTCGCGAAATTGTACAGGCGACACGTGTAATTGTACAGAAGCACGCCAGGGTGTCGGCATAAGGTCCAGGGACCTTCCTTGTTGGCATGCCGCAAAGCAACTGGGGCACGCAAACCAGCTACGGTTTGGTGTGAGGCAGTGTGGCGCACGTCATGGACAGGCTCACCTGCAGCTGCCCGCACAGGTCGGTGTAGCCCACAATATCTGCGGGTGACGCCGAACCAGTGGACAACGAAGGAGCAATGGTTGAAGGCAAGCCGGGCACTGAAGCCCTTTAAGAGTGGAACAGGTGAAGGCAGCACCTACGCTGGCAGAGCAACAGGTGAAGTCCTACTTACAGGACCCTAAAAACGCTGGCCAGGTCAGTATCACCGCATTTGAGCCCTGCTACCAGCCCCACCTGAGAAGAAGATGGACACGCAGCTGCAGGAAGGGGCAGCACAGCGGAAGGCAAGGGTGCAGGGGCAGGTGCGTTAGCGCAGCCACTGTGTCACATATTACTTGCGGTTCACTGTTGGTCTTTACATACAAAGTGCTGCCCTATCCAGGTGCACGGCCCGAACGCAACACTGCAAGATGCGAGGCGGACACTCCCATCCTAAGGCGTCTGCGCATGACTACCGTAAGCGTCCGGGCGAGGGCTTACTCGTATCTCTCGGGCTGCACGGGCTCCCCAGCCATCAGCGCGCGCGCCACCTGCAGGCAATGCGACACGGGGAACGAGCGTCAGCAGCATGCCCCCCGGCGGCCAAAGGCAGCATCAGCCCGGCAGATGGGGCAGCGGCTGGAGTCGCAGCTGTCGACGCCAGTCACCCCCATTCGCTCCTTTCAGCCTGGCTTGAACGTAGCGAACGTAGCAAATTACCTTGGGCGGGAAGATGTCGAACAGCAGGTCGTCAGAGGTTACGTTGTGCCTGGGAGGGAACAGCGGGTTAAGACACGGCGTTAGGCCAGAGACGACGGGCAACCGCGTGCTTGAAAAGATGCAACCCCTTGCTCGTTGCGAGGCGCTCAAAGCAAGGCACGCTGCAGGCTATTCATGCTGAGCAGCCTTGAGCGGCCAGCTGTGGATGCCGTGAAAGCCCTGCGCGACCCGTGGCCCCAAAGCCTCAGCAGCCGTCCTGCAATGCCCCGCCACATGCCCGCCGCGGCCCCTCACGGCAGCCGGACGCTCATGCACTGCCCGCCACGGGTGCTGGTTCAGGCTCACCCCAGGGCTCGCTTGTTCAGCTTGGTGAACGACGCGTTCTTGGCCGCGACAGGCTTGACCACCGCCGTGCTGTTCCGCCGCGCGGCGGCGCCGCCGTTGACCCCTGCCGCCGCCGCCGCCGCCGCACGTTGCCACGGCAGCCACCCATCAATGGGGCTGGTCCGCTCCCCCGCCGTGCTCACGCCCGCATCTCCATCACCGCCTGGGCTGCCCCCGGATCGCGGAATCACCGGCGCAAGCAATGCCCTCTCCTGCCTGCCCGCGCGCAGGCCCCCAGGGGCCCCCGGCCGCGCGTTGCCGTCCGAGTCCGACGCCTCGCGACCCTCGTTGGACCACACGCCCGCCCCGCCCTGCCACACGCTGTCCACCGGGCTCCCCAGCTCCACACCCAGCGGGACGTTGGCCACCGCGCGGCCGGCCGCACACAGCGAGGGGAACACCACCGTGTCCCACACCTGCAGCACCTGCCCCAGGGTGGGCCGGGCTGCCGGGTCGGTGCGCATGCACGCCATCACCAGGTTGGCGAGCTCCTCGCTCACAGACTCTTGCAGCGCGTGCACCGCCGCCTGCCGCTCCGCCTCCTCCTCCCAGGGACTCCGGCCCATGGGGAACAGGTGCCCGCTGGCCGGCCTGCTGGCCAGCACACGCGCCCAAGCGGATTCGTTACCCCCGCCAGCCGGCGTGGACCCGCCAGCGGCACCCCCGCCTGTGTTGACCGCCAAGCGCCCAGTCAGCCCCGGGGTGGCCACGCTGTGGCTGCCGCGCTCCGACATGACAAATATGTTGCACAGCAGCCTGCCGAAGTCGTACACGTCCTGCTCCCTGCTCGGAACGTACTCCTGGCCGGCCTTGACGCTCAAGCCCCCCGGCCCCAGGCTCTGCTGCTGCTGCTGCTGCTGCAGGTGCTGCTGCAGCTGCGACAGACCGCTGGCGGAGTATGCACACGGCGAGGGCTGCGCCAGCAGCTGAGCGACCCTGGGGCTGCCGGGAAGCTGGCTGGGGCTGGAGCTAGGCAGTACCCCTGTTGCCGTACCAGGCCGTGCAGCCTTCAGGCCTGACAGCAGCCTGGTCGGGGCAATCCCCGGGGTGGACTTGCTCGAGCTGACTGCAGCCTGCGCGTCCGCCAAGCTCACTGACGGGTGCTCCGGCTCAATCTCATCGGCGTCCTCCGGCGCCCCTTCGACCGCCGGGCTCGTGTCTACGACGACCATGTACGCGTTGAGGTCGCCGTCTTCCTGCCCCAACCGCACGTGAACGGTGGGCTCCGCTTGGTGGCCGGACACGTGGCTGACCTCCGCTAGCGTGCTGGACTGTTGCTGCTTGAGCTGCTTGCTGTGCTGTAGATCCTCCCCGCGTGGCAGGGGGCTGGGGAAGGCGGTTGGGTACACCTCGGCCTTTGGTGAGCGCCCTGCGACGCTGGGCGATGGGATGTACTTGGTGACACGCTTGAGGACGGCCGGGACGGAGGCGGCAACGGCGCGGTCCCACCGCATGGAGGAGTTGCCACGGTTGGGCGTGTTCTGTACGGCGGAGGCGCTGCCGTACCGCTCGTCCATGCTGGTGAGCCGCAGGAACATGTGCGGGTTGAAGTGGTCGTCGATGATGATGCGCTCGGTGTCGAGCGGTCCAGCGACGATCGGGGGGCTCTGTGGGCGTACCGGTGTGGGAAGGGAAGTCAAGACCTGTGTGCCTTTGTGCTTCAGCTCCTGACCAAACTGCGTGCCGCTGGACTTTCCCTTACCAGATCCCATGTACGACCCGGCAACACGTTAGGCAGTAAGTGGGCCCAGGGTAGGGCGCCACGCAGTTCTAGTGCCAGCGCCGTCAGATCCGCCCTCCCAAACTCCTTCAGCAGCTCACCTGCTGGTGCAGGTGCGCCATCGCCTCCGCCACGCCCCGCGCGATGGTGGCCTTGGTCAGCAGCGGCAGCGGCACCGTCTCGTTCTCCAGCAGCCGGGCCAGGTTGCCGAAACCGTACCAGCACCTGAGTGAGAATTAGTCAGCAGCAGCGGCGCCTGTCATAACGAAACGTCCTGTGGGGCACCCTTCAAAGCAGATCCGTCTGAGCGGAGGCGCACACCATATTACCAGAGCCCCTTTTTTAACGCAGTGCGCCCAGGTCCTGCAGAGGCTTTCCGCTCCTCCAAGAGAGCACCCACCTGACCACAATGGGCACCGTTCCCCCGTTGTCCAGCAGGCCCGGCCACTCCCACACTATGCCCATGATGGGGCAGATGTTGGGGTGGTGCAGCCGCACCGCACGCCACACCAGCGCTGCGGACACCGAAGCACACGGGCGCAGTACACGAACGCGTGGGTTAGTACACAGCAGGAACGCCACTGCCGTGCCAGCCTCCGTCCCACTGCTCCAAGCAGCGTTCAAGCGCAAACCTACTTGCCCACCACGCCAACTCAGACACAGGTCCCTTAAGAATCCCCGCCATCAAAAAGTTGCACCCGTACCTCCAATCCTGGCCTTCCACTGCCGGAACTGAGCCTTGGGCACCGTTACACCGCTTTGCGATGTTCCAACGGGACGCAGCTCCGCCAGCGTCGCCGTGTCCAGCTCACACGCCCTGGCCCCGGACTGGCTGCTCCGGTGCGCATCGGACGCCGCGACCCCCACCTGGCCCGTGGGCGTGCGGATACCCGTCATGCCCGCCCCCGACACGCCAGGTGCCAGCCCCAGCACCACACCCTCCTCGCTCAGGAAGCTCGAAGCCTTCTGCACCACAGGGGCGAGGGTGGTGCTGCTCTGCTCCCCTCCCGACTGCGCGCGCTGCGGCTGCTGCAGGCGGCGAGGCAGCGGGTCGGCGGATGAGTCATCACTGGTGCGTTGGCCGGCGCTCGGAGTTGGAGATTGGTGCAGGGGGCTCAAGGCGCTGTGAATGGGCCCGGCGGAGGCCCAGGGAGAGGTTGACAGTGGGACCTCCGGCGGCGGTGAGCGCAAGGAGCCACGGGCAAAGACGTACACAGAACTGCGCGGGGGAAAGGTCCAGAGCAGCGAGTCAGCGATGGGATAGACGTGCAAGACGCAGCCACGCAAATGAGAGCAGCGTGCGGCTCTGCAGGCAGGCGCATGCGGCAGTAGGCCGTAGAGCAACGCCGTACACAGAAGCTGTCACAGCAGAATCGCCGTGCAGGGGGCGTACCTGTCCTCGGGAACTGCGTCGATGTTGGCGGACTGGGGACACGGATGCAAAAGGAGCGAAACTGTTAGCATGCAGTACCGCAATAGGGATGCTGGAAGGACAAGAACACTGCCACCACCTGGCACATCAAGCTCCTCAATCTGCACGTACCCAACTCCCGCGCAAGATACTCAACGACCTGGAGCCCCATGCACTTCCTTTTGAGCTTACCCCTCGGACAAAGGTTGGGACCGCGGGCGATGCAGGTATTAAGCTGGGCGGCACCTGGGGAGGCGGGAGCCCCGTAAGCGCGCCGGGCGTGGTGGGCAAGCCGCCCAGCTGCGACAGCAGCTCTGTGGCCACCACCAGCTTGACGCGCACGCCTCGGTACATGCCCTCTCCCGGCTCGAACGTGCCGTCCACGTTACGGCTTGGGGCCAGCTCCACCTGGTGGCCACGAGTGCACAGCGCGGCACAATGCATGTTGCATAGTATTCGATGGGTCGTACCACTGTGGGCCAGAGCAGGCAGCAGCGCGCCGGCGTTCAGTTGTCAGGGAGACTGGCCTCACCTTGATCTCGGCAAGGTCGAGCTCGATGCTGGGCTGCGCCACGCGGCCGCTGCGCCGCGCCCGCCGGGTGCACATTAGCGCCGCCACCAGCGCCGCCACCGCGACCGACAGGCAGCACGCGAGCGTTATGATGACGATGCCGGCGGGCGTGGTGGCCCACGGGTCGCTGGGCGCCGGGTCCACCGGAACTGGCATGACCAGGGGAGCCTCCGCCAGGTCCACGGGCAGCACCGCCACAAGCCGGTCGCCAACAACCTGTCATGGAGGGTTGGCAGGTCAAGAGGTTTTGCGATGGCTGGCGCTGGGGGGGCCATGCGTGTGCGGCAAGCACGGCCACCCAAGGACCTGGCAGGGCAGGGTTGCATGCTGAGGGATCACGTACCGACCTCGGCTCTCCTGATTCTTTGCGTGCGGCTTTGCCTTTTCCCTGAACCAGCTACGACGCCGGCGTGTAGAGCATGTGCTCCAGCATAGGACACTGAAACCCAACTTGAGCGCCCAGCAGAGCCAGTCTCGCTACCCCACCTGCGTCACCAGCGCCGGGTGGATGGAGTTCTGTCGGAAGGCGTTGAACTCGACCGGCCCAAAGAACGTGTCAGCGCTGAGTGTGTCCAGGGCGTAGCGCAGCTGCTCCGTCCCCAGCACGCCGCTGCGGTTGCCGCCCACGCCCGAGCACAGCATTCCCTGTGCACCCCACATGAACGCATCAGCGTCCACACCTTCCAACCCATCCGGCCCCTGCGCTTGTCCTTGCGTCAAGCTCCCCACGTCGCAAGCCTGGATCGACTGCTCAAGCGCGGTAAGCAGCACAAGCCCCGCCGCCGTCGCCGCTGCCGAAAAGTACGACGGCGGGTTGCCCATGGCGGCTGTGAAACCGGCGGCGTACTGCGCCGCTGTACCAAAGTACGAGTCGGCGTACGGCATGCTGGGCAGCCACTGTACGGTTGTGAGTGCGTACTCGCCCTGGCCGTCCAGGTGGGTCAGGAAGTCTGACGTATTGCCGTACGACGCCAGCCACGTGGCCGCCAGTCGGTGGTGGCGGCCGTGCAGCCAACGCACAAGCTCCGTGGTGTGGTGCATCTCGTCGCAGGCTACCAGCGCGTCAGCGCCCATGTCGCTTATGCGGTTGCCTGCGGGAGGAAGACAGCTTGCGTTAGGGAACCCACGATGGCGCCCATTTGGGCGCTGAATTTGCGCTCCGCAGCGGCAGCGCAGCTCAACAAGGCCAAACAGGAGGAAAAGGACCACAACGTTAGCCCGGGACAGCCTGTCTGCAACAGACGTGGCTAGTCGTTTGCCAGGTACACGCCCTTCAAGGATTGGGACAGGCTGCGCTGAGAAAGTCCAACACTGCCGCATGTGGCACATATTAGCCTACACAGAACCACGCTTATTCTGCTCCATTCCAGGCACCCACCAAGGTCGTCCCAGAAGCCCGGGGTGTCTGCCTGCAGCGCCGTGTAGTTGACCACCAGCAGCTGCTGCGCGAAGCCCGGCCGCAGCTGCCGCAGCTGGGGCAGCTGCCGCAGCGCGCCCAGGCACAGCTGCTGGTGGAGCTGCGAGGCGGTGTTGAACACCACTGCGAGGCGGGAGATGCCCGCAAACGCCATGGAGCGAAGGACGGGGCCTGTGTACTGGCTGGCGGGCGTGAAGAGGCCGTACACGTGTGGCCGGTTGACGGCCGTGTAGACGGAGTCACGTGCTGTGCAGCAGTGCAGTAGGATACGGGATGCGGCTTCGGCCTGCTCTGCGTCCGCGGCTGCATTCTCGCCGTTGCCACCGAGCAGTAAATGGACGGGGGGCTGCGCCGGGGTTTTGGCGGCCGGGTCGGCGGCTGTGCCAGCGATCAGTGAGTTGAGGGCTGCTTGCCGACCGGGCTCTGTGCAGTTGTGGGTCACCAGCAGAAGCTCCATGGACACGGTCAGGTTGTTGCCTGCCAGGTCGGAGACGGTGATGGGTCCCTGGGCTTGGAGCCATCTGACAAAGTACTGATAGCCCTGTGCTGTTTGTTGGTAGAGCGGGGCACAGGCGCCTGCAGAGGGCAGACCGTGTGAGGGAAGGGGAGGGCGAGTCGGGATTGAGAGAGGGGACTGCGCGAGGGTCAAGGCAACGAGGGGCTGGAGGTGCGCAGCGGTCCGTAGGGGCACCGGGGGCACCGAGGGCAGCGCGGGCGAATGCAAGGCGCAGTTGCAAGGCTGTAAGTGTGAAAAGTCGTTGATGTATCAGTTGATCTTTCTGAGGCATCATGCAACTGATATATCGTCCTGTTGTATAAAGGTGCTCGGGTTCGCACTTTGAACGTCAAAACCCCCAACACAAAGGTAGGAATGGCCAGCACAAGACAGGGGCACTTCACCTGCAGTCATGACCTTACCATCTTTGCCAATACTTGCTCCCAGGCGAAAGGTGAGCGACCGCGCGGCACCCACGCCGGATTGTAGGCTGAGGAGTAGGAGGCTCAGCAGAAGAAGCGCCCCTCTTTGGCATCCCATGCCCACGTATGCTTCCTATTCGTGTGGTAAACCTGAAATTGGGTATGGCTGCTGGTCCATTGGAACAGCGCAAGCCTACACCTAGCCAAGGACGGGAAATGCAATGTTACGGTTGGTCAGCATTCCTGCATCACACATGCTAGCTAGAGCTCTGATATGAAGGCTTCCTTCGTCAAGTGATGACCAGGGCTGTGCACAGGAGTCAGGGAGACCCGTCGTCGCCAGGGTCGTTGGAGGGCGGTTAAACCTGAGGGTGGTTAGACTGGAGTTCACGAAGGAATAGCAGGGAGTCTATGTAGTCGAAATCAATCAAGTGCAAATTACTGCTATGCACTTGAGTCCTTGCATGGCCGCGGCTTCTCTTCGAAGTAGTTATCACACCTCAGCTTCCTATGGCAGGAAGCACACAATCCCCAGGTAGGGTTATTGTAAATGAGCTGCAGGGATTTGCAGCAATAAAATTACATTGGCATGTCCTCCTGAGTTTCCTAATGAACCGCCCGAATGCCCTCACGCTGGCGCGGCAACTACACCGCACCATTGGCAGACATATGTTCTGAAGCAACTATGCGATCACATAGCACGCTTGATCGAGAAATGCCTTGACACTGCAGTAGGCACGTTCACCCAGCATGGTGCACCTGCTCAAGGGTAACACAAGGGTAACACATGGGTAACACCAGGGTGACACAACGCCCCCCCCCCCACGCGGCCTTTGATGCTGTGCTGTGCAGGTGGCAAGCCAGCCAAGAAATCATGGATCACTCGCAAGATAGAGGTAGAGGTTGGCAAGGTGCAGGCTAAGTTTGCCGCCAAGGGCATAGCACTCCCCGAGTACGATCACGACGCCTTGGCAGCCAGCATCAACCTTGGGCCCCTGCCCAAGTTCCAGTTAGACCTGCACGGGCGAAACCCAAATGGCACCGTCAAGACGCAGCAGGGTAACCAGGGCAAAGGAGGGTCCCCCTCCCGCTACCGTGTGGTTGAGAAGCTCGACGCGCTGGACCCTGCGGTGCTCACGCCCATCCCCCGAGAGGTTGCAGCCACCTATGGCTTGCCAACAACAGAGCCGCCAGAGCAACGATCAGCGCAACTCAGCAAGTCCGTGACGGGCATCGCAGCGTCGGTGGCTGGTGGCTTACCACGGCACAACGGCCATGGCTCTGGAGGCCCTGAGTCGCCGGGCGGGCTGAGCCGTAAAAGCACAAGCCCCACCCCACACGTCCCCTCACGCCAGCAGCCATCCAGCAGCCCTGGGGGACCGGCAGGCAACCCAGCAGGCGTCCGCATGCACCTGCACCACCCACACCACCACCTCGACAGCCAGCAGCACTATCAGCACCAGCAGCAGCCCATTCCAACCTCTGTGTCATCAGCAGCGCTGGAGGACGGTTACAGCTCAACAACAGTGGGGCGGGACGGGGTTGGTGGGCGCCTTGCGTCTCAGGCGGGGGACGCAGCTCGTACCAGCCGCAGTCCACCCCACTGTCGGGCGGACTTACTGGGCGTGGATGGCAGGATTGAGGGGGCCGTGGCAGAGGCGCAACGATTAGGAGTCCAGGTGGGCATGGGCAAAAACCCCACCCGCATGCAGTGGACGGCTGGTGCTGTGGTCTAGGCCATACAGCTTGATACTCCTTGATATTCCCTGTACTTGCTGTATTCCGCGTCGAACGTCTACTCACCTTGACGTCATCCAGGGCAACGCCATCACTTACTGCCCTGCGCTGTCGCAGGCTGTTGACATGACTCCCCGTGAACGGGTTATCTACCTTGCCAAGGCCGCAAACCCCTCCTACAAGGTGGCGCATCCGCGACAAGTCCGCATGGCTGAGGCGGCGGCAGCTGGGAACGGGATCGGCTCGTCACTCAGCGGGCAGCCCTCCAATCGCAACTCCAACCGCAGCGGCACAGGGCCCCAACGGAGCATCAGCAGCAAGAGCATGGCGTCAATGCGCGGCCGGGACAGAGAGCCCCCGCGGGGAAGCTGCACGCAGGTGCCGGGGCAGGCGCCAAGCAGCACGCCGAAACGAGGCGGGCCCAGCGGCCTGCCACCCATTGCTGCGCCGAGCGGGACTAGCTCCCAGCCGCCGTCCCCGACGGGCGCAGGCGTGACCCCATCACGTGAGGCGTCCGTAGCTAGCGCGGCGACCGCTGGCTCCAAAGGCGGCCAAGGGCCCAGCGCGGGGGCGGGGTCGCCGAAAGGGCGCAGCACGGGCTCAGTTGATACCCACTCACCACGGCCTCGTGGATCTGGGACGCACGCAACTGCTACAGCAGGTGGGCCGGCGACAGGCTCACCTGGGGAGGGCGGTGAGGGCTTCCCGCTGTTGAGCCCTGTGCGCGCGGCGCCCGGGCGAGGAGAGCGCAACAGCAGCGGTGACAGCGGCGGCGCCGGCGGCCAAGAGTCATTCGGGCAGGTGCCTGCCGCGCTGCCACCGCTGACAGCCGTGTCAGCGGCATCCATGTCGGGCAGTGGGACAGGTTCCGGACGTGGCGACAAGGCCGTTGGAAGCGAGTGCAGGCACGGTCAAGGGAGGGACGAGCCCGCCGCTGGCAAGGTACGCAGTTGCATGGGAGGCACGTACCTGTGTGACTTTGCAGGCTGCATTGTGAGCACTTACACTACCACATGTTCCGCAGACTCCCGGCATGCACCTGCGCCATAGTTGTCCACACTGTATGCCCGTCGCAGCAGCGCCCGGTTAGCGCCCTCGTATGTCCCCCAATGAAGACCAAGACACACCCCGTGTTGACCTGCCCCAACACAGGTTGCGACCAGGGACGGCTCTGCATCCACTGCCCTCGCAGCGCAGCCGGCAGAGCGCCACCCATCCCCTGCCAAGGCGCACCAAAGCAGCTGCCTTGACTCGGCCCCCGCCGCACGGCCCGCAGAGCCCGCTGCCCTACCCGCTCAGCCCGCAGAGCCCCCTCCGTGCGGCCACACCACCTACGAGGCCGGCCTCTCCGGCGTCACCGAGCAGCCCCCGGGCAGCTCCCACAGCACCGGCCGCCCTCACGTCCCTCGCCTGCCACTGCAAACGCACGGACACGCAGCGTCACCATCGCCACAGCAACAGCAGCAGCAGCAGCAGTCCAACGTACCACCCGCACAGACGGCAGCAGGGGGGCTGGCGCCTGCGAGCCACCGGTCGGCGCACGTGGCCACGCCGCCGTCCTCCCACCGCAGCCGCTACCTGCCTGCCGTGGACCCTGCCGTACGGCCGGACGTGGACATGGTCAGCAGCGGCAGCCTGCGGCGCATGCTGCGATTCGACGGAGACGACCTGCCCACGACACGTGTCGGCAGCCCCAGGAGGGGCTCAGGGCTGGGGTCCAAGCCGAGCTCGCCGGGGCGGAGTGCTGGGATGGGGCCTGGGTATGACCTGGGGCCGCTGCCGCCTGTGCCTGAGGGGGCCAAGGTGGACGGGTGACCCGTCGTTCGATCACGTGCGCTCAGGGTGTGTTCCTGCACGCGGCATGCAGGTCGAGGCTTCTGGTTGGATAGCAGCTGATCTCTGTCTCTGGGCTCAGCAGCAGGAGTGCTTTGGTTTGTGCAAGGGTGATAAGGTGCAGGATGGAGCGCGCCGTTCCTGCTTCCGTGCACCACGCGGCGATGCTTGTGGTTTGCGTGATACACAGGCATGGTACCGTGGAACGAGGCACGCGCAGGTTAGGTGCTGGGCTCGAAGAATAAGACTAGTTGCGTGGGTCCACGCGCGCATTCACGTGACGATATTGTGTTGCTTGGGACGCATGCAGGCACCATTGCGCGGTACATGTCTCCGCCTTATCGTGATCCGTGTTCTTATCTACTGTGTGTGCCACTGTAAGTGGTTGCGTGGGGCCTTGAGCTTTGCACTCGATAGAGCAGCCCTGCCCTCATTGCGTACCTACGCTTAAACATTCACACACTCTTATGCACAACGCGCTGGTTGGATAAACCAAGCGTGCGTCGTTGTGCTATGCTATTACGCATATGCATGCACATTTTTGCGAATTGATAGGGCCTGTGCTTAGGGTGCTGCGGTAATACCCGTGCTGTGATGAGGGGGCACAGGCACAGGGTGCTGGGCACAAGGTGCTTCCGTGCTTGGAAGGGCATCCAGACGCAGTGATGACATGGTTGCGCTTTGGTTACATTACGTTGCATTTGCTGGCTTACCCTGCGGACAAACTGGGGCACGGATTGCGAATTGCATCTGTTCCCAATTGTCCCCATGTCTTCAGACACGTGGCACTTGCCATCGCGTCACAAACCGCGACTCCTGGGACTGCTGCTATGCCCAACTATCATACCAGAATATATGTCCTACGGAGTAAATTCATTGTACAACGCTGACCCCATCCGACCTCAGGCGCCGAGTCACCGGGCCTTTCTACGCCCGGTCGCTTTATGCAAATCATTGCATCACCAGCGGTACGCTTAACAAATTAAGTTAGTTCGCTACGCCTCTCAGTGCAACCATGAACGGCAGCTTGCGACCCTCCCCAAATTCACGCGCGGCCACGGCGCAGCAGCAACCCACTGCAAGCAACCATGCCTGCCGCTGCCGTCAACTTCTAACGCGTAGAGGAGATTCACGAAAAGTGGAGTGCTCGGCTCTCGCACCTGAGACTCTACAGGTACCCCACGCATCCATAGGGCCCTGCCGGCCTTCAGCCCTCGCGTAGGGTAGCTCAGCCGTCAGCCTTTGCAAAGTGTTTGCAAGAATATACTTCATTGGCCTTCGACGTACGGCCTATGCCCCGCTTGCGGCACACAGCCAAACCTGCGCCACACGTTACCCTGCCACCCACGCTGTCACTACCCTGGAACACCCCCAATACCACAGGACATTATCGTCGGCGGGGCGGTCTTCGGCGCAGTTGGAGCAGCGCTGACCTGGGGGCTGAAGAAAGACCCTGTCCCGTGCAGCCTTTGCCAAGGGACGGGTGGCGTAAAGTGCTTTGGCTGCGGCGGGGACGGCAAAATGGGTGCGACGGCCAGCAGGGATGACCTGTACGAGGGGCCAAACAAGCGGGACGTGCTGGGGCGGACAGCTAACCCACGCGAGTGCAAGGTGTGCAAGGGTATAGGGCTGGTGCTGTGCAGCCAGTGCAAAGGGTCGGGGTTCATGAGCGCGGTATGATTGCTTGGCTGTCGGAGCGGGACCACGCCCCTGGTGGTGACGGGGAAGCGTAGCGCCGCCATGTGCTGTTCAGCGGCCGGACGTGACTCTTCTGGGTTTGGTTGCCCGCATGCTGCACTCTCTAGGCGGTGCATGGGCCCGAGGCGCGGGCAGCCAGGGTGGTTGACGAGCGTGTTGCGGCACACGAGGGCAGGGAGTGAGGGTTTGGCGAGGGAGCACGGACGTGTCCTTAAGCATAGCGGGCGGTTCGTGCATCATGGAAGGGTACCGGTACTGTACACTTGGGGCTGACTGTGCTTGGCTCAGGCGCAGAGTAACCTTGGCCAGGGTACACTGGGCTTCAAGTCAGCTGGCGAAGCTGCCCTATTTTGCGGCCTTGAGTTGCTTGGTCTCGCCCTTTGCATACATCAGGTGATCCGTCACACGTACAGCATGAATGCGGAACGTGTGGCTTTAACAGTTTTGGTCCCTTGCAAGAGCCCAGCCCGGAAGCAGGGCTGGTCCCGGCGATGCGTGACGCGTTGCACACGTGCGATTTTGGACTCGTGCGCTTTTGCCATCCACCAATATCACAAATGCTTTCGGCTGCGTGGCTTAGTACGGCCATTAAGCATTGGTGACGCAGGATGGTACAGTCGAATGCGAATGTTTGGCACACATAGTAATCCGGTGGTGGTATAGGCCGGCCCTTTCCAAACGCAGCTCGCTGTTTGTGCCGTTCACAGCTGTGGCCAGGGGCTGTGGCACCTCACTCGTGCCAAGTACCTTCACACGTGACATGTCGTACGTACAGTTTGTATGGTATGACCCCAGTGGAGGGCTCTGCACTGGCACGTGTTTTAAATTGAAGACAACGTGAGGCGTCAGCCTCCTCGCCTGTGTCTACGCCGCGCGGCTTCCATGCGCCAATGCCCCAGCGTCATGCACGAGCACGACATTGCATATTTTCAAGGCATAATCAACTCGCTCGCACCAAGGCATCGGCGCATGCACCCACCAGCCATGCCGTACAGCATCACTACACTGGCGCTGGCACCCAAACACCACTTGCAGCTCCCACACCAGCCAGGCGGTAACCACAGCTTGCACCAAGCTTCCCCCTGGACACACTCGTGCCAGGCTCTCCCCACAAACATGCATCAGTGTACGTACCGTAGCACATACAGTACCGTGATACAGCACGCGCAATACTGCGATGCTGCCTCGCAACCACTGAACCGACAGACGGCACCAGCGACCATGCGGCCAACGACCTACGATGCGCAGCTCCTTGCGTGCACGGTACCTAATGGCGCCAGGGCCCGAGTAGCAGTGGGCCTTGGCCCGGCCGCTCACCAGGCAGCGGCACCTACATGTGCGCCGCCATGGCCGCCCCAGCCAGGGCCGCGTTGAGGTCCTGCCGAGACAGCTGCCCGCCTGCGGGGTGGACGTGGAGCGAAGCCATGAGCAACTTGCAAAGGAGGATGCCTATCGTGTGTCCGGGTGTCAGCTGTGACGTCGGCACGCTTACGACGCTCTGCCTGCAGCAGGCGCAGCGCCCCACCTGCGGCGGCCGCGTGGCCGTGTTGCAGCTTGCGGTTCCACTCGCCCACGGCCTCCTGGAAGGAGCCGTACACCGAGTCGTCGGCGTGCTGTGCGCCCGCGGCCTCGCACACGGCCCTGAGGCGGGCGTAGTTGGACGCCAGCTGCTGCTGCGCCGCGTCCACCAGGCCCTGTGCAGGAGTGGTTGACAGCGAGGCGGACATGAGCATGGGTGTAGGTAGGTGCGCAGGAGCACAGGGACGGTTGCGGTGTAACACGTGGCTTGTGACATCCATGAATGTGTCGGCGTACCCGAGCAAGCGGCCAGCAGGCCAGGTGAGGAGCCTTCTTAAGTTGGAACCACGAGTAAGCTGTGCATGGGGGAGCCATACTGCCAGGTGGGTGACTTGGCGGCCTGTACCCATATCAGCTGTGCCCAGAGCCGGTCTACAGCGTGCCCACGGCGAGCCTGCCCCTCAATAGCTGCCACTACCCGCCCCAACCCCCTGCCACTTTGTACAAACTGTTCCAACAACCTGCCAGTCTAGCATCCAAGGGGCAGGGCCCGCATCCTGCTTACCTGCTTGAGGCTCAACAGCTCTTGGCACGCCGCTTGGAGCTCAGGGAGTTCACTTGCCAGGCGCCGCACGCGTTTGGCAAGTTGAACCGGATCAACCTGAATGGATTCAATCTGTAAGTTCTCTATCACGTGACTGAAAGCTCTGACGCTCATGTCGCTGCGAGCTTCCAGGCTAACCTCGCCGGGCCTGCGGAACCGGGTTGCTGACTCCTCTTCCAGCTTTCGTGCCAACGAGTCAAGTGTTGCTTCACTCTTTCGAATGGCGGAGATAAGTTCCTCAGCTGATTGCCGGAGGTTGCTCATGGTGCGGCAGCGACAGCTGACGCGACGATTTTTGAGTTGTTCGAGACTTCCTCTGAGATCCTATTTGTGGGACTGGACGATATATTTAAGTGGAGTATATGGGCAGAATAATGCGACGAGCCGACGGGTGATACTTGACAGCCACGCGCGATGCAACTCCCTTGCGCCCCTACCTCCCCTGCCAGTGCCCACACGGCACAGAGGCCTGCACCTGTGCATCTGGTTGTGACCAAAACCTAATCCATATGTCCACACGCGCCAGCACTGACATCGTTCCGGGCTGCTTGCGACCGAAGAAAGCTTTGGGAGTAAACCGACCCACAATCGTGCGTGGTGAGAAGCCAAACACGTCGTGCAGCAGCGGGTTGTGCTGCAGGCGGGCCAGTTAAGTAGCGTACCGTAGGTTGCATGCGTAGGTAGCATGCATGTACCCACAGCACCAGAACACTAACACCAGCTAACACCATGCACGTTTCCACCAGCGTGCTTCATACTTTGCAGCACACAGACGTGCCCACCCTACCGCAAGCCCGTCTCGCTGTTGCACTTCATTTCGCCTACACAGTTACAGTTACAGTTACAGACCCCAATGGGGTACGTCCGGAGAGCCAGGGGGGCCATAAGGACGAGTAGTGCGGTATAATAACTAGTGTGCGGGAGGACGGGGCTTATTCGCCACTACCCACACGCCTCGCAGCTGGTCGAGCACGCCGCTGGAGGATACAATGCCTTTCACGCCATACCTACACGCCACCTTCATATACCCCACGCCCTTGCCTTCCTCGCCGTACCTTGCTCGCCGCACCGCTGCGACGTGAGCACGTGACCTTGTCCTCTTCCTGCATCCTCTGCACCCAAGGACAACTTGGTCGCTACTCCATGCCTACCTCACTGCCTTGCGCATTCAAGAGCAGCACTGCCTCGGCTGTTAGTCACAGCGGCTATGTTTCCTGGTACGTTTAGCTGGCGGCCTTACCGGCAGCCCTCGGTGCTTTTACTAGGGCTTTCCACCAGGCATGAAAACTGAACAGACATCTACAACCACGGCGATGGCCAAAGGACAGCAACCTACTGGTATCCGAGCGAGCCGTACAAAGGTGTGTGTTACATGCATTGCCCCTTTCAAAAGTACTGGAGGGCAAGCTTGCACAGACCTCTGCCCTATGATATGCTATGGATTCATGGGCAATGGACCGTGACCCCACACCCACCAGGCTTTGGCCAACACGTGACACAACATTAGGGACGCAGTATTTCAGTGCGACAACAGCCAGCCAGATCCGTACTGCTCCTCCGACAAGGCTCAGCAAACACGCGAAAAAAGCGAAGCACTGTGAAGCAGTGTGGTAATGAAACCTACTGTACCCAAGCCCAATAGCGCCCCCTGCGTCAGTGCAGTGCAACACGTGTTCTGTCACGCGCTCCTGTCGTGCTTGCAAACTGCACGCAGCGTTCGTCCCGGCAACGAGTCCTTGCCGTACCTGTGTGCAAACAAGATATGAAAGCAGCTACGACAGCCATAGCCCAATGCCGTGCCCTGAGCTTGATGCCCAGCACGAATCTACGCAAGCCACAGCACGGGCAATCAATTTCAACCCCTGTGGCCTCCCAGCAGTGCCCGCGCCGTGCACGTGTGCACCTAACTAGCAGTTCCTTCCCCAGACCGAATTTGCATCAAGCTGCAACCCGCCAGTCGAGCGAATAGCGCGCAAGCAGCCTGCAAGCCTTGTCCGACATCACACATCCCCCCATTCATGCCGCTCAAGTCCCCATATCCCGGATCCTCCTCCGTGCCCCCGTTCCCCACCGCAACGCCCTTGGGGCAGCCCTAGTCGTGGTACCCGGTCGTGAGGTAGGCCTTAGCGTCCCGGCTGTACTGCCGGCTGGCGGCACGTGCCCGTGCCTCCGCCGAGTGGCACGACCGCGTGAGGCGCTTCTCCGCCGCCGTGAGGCGCTCGGGCCGCTCCGTGCGCGGCGAGAAGCCAAACACGTCGTGCAGCAGCGGGTTGTGCTGCAGGTGGGCCTGTCGGATAGCGTACGGGCGGGGTGTAAGGAAGTCTTGTATCTGCGCTACGTGAGTGCTCCAGGGCGACATGCAAGGTCTGGTGGCGTGCTTTTTTAAGGGCGTTGCCAGGTTTTGCTACGCATTTCCAAAGCCGAAACTGCGATACGACGGAAAGCCTCACCACAAGTGCTTGCAGCGCAGTGCCGGTGCTCCAGCAGTCACCTAGGCAGCAGCCTCACCCGAAGAACAGCCCCTGCGTAGTGGCGTGGACCCTTAGCCCACACTTTCACCCCCCATCCTCCGTCGGCCCCGCCGCCCCGCCCGCACCTGGAAGCCCCCCGCCAGGAAGCGCCTGAAGAAGGCCAGGCGGTGCACCCCCACCAGCCCTTCCACCAGCAGGCTGTCGCCATGCTGCAGCTTGATGCGGCAGCTGGGCGCCACCGCGCCCGACACCGCGCCCAGAAGCTGCCGGAAGGTGGCGCGCTGCGCCGCGCTCTCTCGCTTGCTGCGGCGCAGCTTGTCGCCTGCGCAATACAGGATTGCATTCCGAAAGCTTGAGGTACCGGTATGTGCCAAAAGCTAGGGCAGGCAAACTCGTGGCTAGCACAAACAGTCTACGCTGCGCGGCTGCGCATCGCTGTGCCCTTTGCTCCAAATGCCAGCCCGCGGACCGCTCACCGCCCACCTACCCTTGTTGGTGGCCAGGTCCTGCATGCGCTCCACCAGCTCCTCCATGCCGTTACCGTTACCGTTGGCGGGGCGCACGTGGCCGCCCTCGGGCTCGCACCAGCCGTCGTGAGCAGCAGCCGCCCCCTCGTCCGCCTGCTCCCCCTCCTCGTGGTCGTCCCCCTCGTCGTCCTCCTCCAGCCGCAGCGCCTCCGGGCAGCACGCCTGCAGCACCGCCGCCGCCTCCCCCGCCGCCGCTCGTAGCTCCATGTCCCTGCAGCGCCAGGACGGAACCTTTGATTCGAGCCCTCTTTTGGCACCCGCCACACTTGTACAGGTCCACCCCTGCCCCTCGCCTAGACCTCATACGGTGCGCCCATGTATCAACTTTCAAGGGTGTCCATTCGCCCTTAAACTATTGCCTCCTACTAGTATTTGCCAACCTGTCGATCGGACCCTTGCCCTACCTGCCGAGTCCCTTAGCCCCACAGCCGACAATCCCTTACCACTGATCCACTGTGTTCCTGCACACATGTGCAGAGCGACTCAACCCGCCCGCCCGTACCCCCCACTCCCTCCCTGGGTCGCACTCCCCGTGCCCACCCACACGCTCACCCACCCGCCCACTTGCCGTGGCCCTCAGCCTACCGTCGGATCATTGATCCGGTCCCCTCTCTGCCATGGCGCCATGCAATCAACCACGCACTAACCCAACGCGCACCTGTCGTGCGTGAGCGCCGCCAGCGCCCCCAGGGCCGCCACCGCCTCGCCCGCCCCCAGCGGGTGGTCCAGGGAGGTCAGCAGGAAGGACCAGCCGCGGACCGCGGCGGCGCGGCACTTGCCGTCGCCTGGGGACCAGGGAACAAAGGACAGCACGGCACGCGGTTCGGGGCGTCGGGTGGGCAGCATGCAGCCGCACCTCCTTTATCCACGACTCCCTAGCACCGTTCGCTGTCGCTCAGAGCTCCGCTCACCTCCGACACGGCAGCCCACACTCCGCATCCCCACAGCTGCATCCCCCTCACGGCACCCTCGCGCCTTTACACCCGTCCTCAACGGGTAACGGCACCGGCACCGCTCCCTGCCCCCGCCCGCTGCCCAGCTCACCACCCACCTGCCCACCACTAGCCACCCACCCACCCTGTTTCCACAGCGCCCTCAGGCGGTCCATGAGCCCCCGCGTGGTGCCCTCGTCCTCCGCCAGCACGAAGGCCGCCAGCGCCAGCGTGTCCAGCGCCGCGCAGCACGACGCGCCGGAGCCGCCACGTGCCACGCGCTCCAGCTCGGGGGCCACAGCGTGGAAGAAGCTGCGGCCGGCAGGGCCAGGCGCAGCAGCAGCAACAGGGGCAGCAGAGTGGCCCTGTAAGAGCTGGTGGTGGTGTAAGCAAGGAGGAAGAGGCGAGGGACGTGGGAATCGGGTGGATAAAGGGGGTTCGTTGGAACCTGGAGGGGACGGAGGACGGGAAGCGAGGTGGAAATGCAAGTCGGGAAGGGAGCCACAACAGCTGCTTCATGCAAATTGACTGGGTAAGCTGAAAGACGTCGGTGCAGGGTGGGAGGCTTACCGCTCGTCGGGCTGGCCCAGGGTCAGGATGTGGAGGCCTGGAGGCGGTGGGGAAGAAAGGCAGGGGGCCGAAGGAGAAGGTCAGCATGGGTAAGGACAGCCCTGGCAGCAGGCGCCGAGCTACAAACACTGAGTAAAGGCTCACGACAATTTAAATTTTGCTGTGTGGTGCTGCGCAAGGGGCGCCTCCTTCGTGCCTGGATGGCTGGATTGGCCTGGCAACCAGGCATGCTGGCGGCCTGGCAGGCGTGTTCAGCTCAGGTGTGCTGGCGGCTTACCGAGCAGCTGGGCAGCAAGGCAGCTTTCCATTACGGAGCCACGCTTCAGGGAGTTCAAGCAGCGGCTCGTCAGCGTCTCGTTGCTGTGACAAGGTGCGTTTTTGTGTGGGGAGGGGGAACGGGGGCGAGACGGTGGGCAGCCTTGTCAGCGCACTTGCCCGTGGCGGAGGGTTCAAGCGTTGTAAGGGATATCTGTAAAGCAGTGGTGAACGATGCAATGCGGTAGCAATATATAATAATAGGGCAATAAGGTGTGCATCCCGAACGAGCGCGCGGGAAGCGGACAAGCCGCGTCGCAGCTGACCTGGCGAGCACATGGCCCGCCAACGGCGTCAAAACCTACTGTGCCACGCAGTCGTCAGTGCGTACATCCACGCGTAGCATGATCGTCAGAGCCTCCAGTGCCTTTTCGCGCGTAGAACCCCTGCGACGGTCAGAGCGTCAGGGCTGGCACTGTCGGAAACGTTGCGACGCGGGGAGGTCCTCAGCTCCTCACCGCTTCTCGAACAGGGCGTCCAGTCGGTTCTCCATCTCGTTCATTGACATGTCATCCAACTTGTCTTCGAGGTAGCTAAACGCCGACACCACGCTGGCTGTGCTGCAACTCTTATCATCGGCCAAGCTCGCGAGCTCCAGGCACGACGCGCCTGGCGCCGTGCGCAGAGCCTTTCCTCCCTTGCGTCCCATTACGCCAAGGGGGCGGGGAGCTTGTGGCGCGGGCAGTTAACTTGGGTTTCCAACACCCGCTCCCAAACAGTGGGCTTGCCGGTAATCAAGTATATGTTGCCTGAGCATGTTGTGTAAATTCATAGTGTTCAGTGCCGGTCTCGAGCTTGACCCATAACAGCGCTGAGTGTCGTACTACTTCTCGGCCATGGCCCTACCTCAGCGCCTTGCTCCAGCATTGGTGCGATTCGTTGGTGGTGACCAGTGTATGAAATTGTAATCGTAAAGGCCCCTGGCCGGATAAGGTTGGGATTACTTGGACCCAGGGCTGCTTGGACCCGAGCAAAATGCTTGACATGCCTTCCGTCCTAGAACTCCTTCATTGAGTCGAACCAGAACAGATTAGATTTCCTGCTGTATCGTGTCACTGAGGACATGAAGCGGGAGCAGTACCAGTTCAGCGCTGATAACCACCGGTAGAGCTTCACACCACAGGCAGGTACGGGGCAGACACTCCGCTCGCCACCACTCGCCGCCACGGTACTGAGTCCGGCGGCCTGGGCAGCACAGCGCTGAGGTACCGTCGACCAATAACGGATGCTTAACACGTCTAACTACCCACGGCGGGCCCACGGACGACAACAACTGGCCAGGGCTTAGCAGCCCCCACATGGCTGCCCCAGCGGCGACGGGGCCACCGCTCCGAAAGCCAGTCCCCGCCCACAAACACAGCCGTGCTGTCGTACAGCGCTCGCGCCCGCCGTTACTGCAGCCACTCTTGCTTCTGCTGCAGCTTCAGACTTTGTTGCTTCTCCTGACCAGGACAACAGGGTCGGATCCTCTTCCTGGGCTGGGGGGCGATGCCGGCGGCTCGTGGGGCCTCACCCGAGTGGTGCGCAGGGCGGTTGCCGCCATGCGCCCAATGGGCAATGCAGGCGGCGGCGTGGCTGAGGGCGGCGCTGACTGCGCCCCAGGCTGTGAGCTGAGGGGCAACTGCGACCGGGAGACCGGCCGCTGCTTGTGCCCTTGGGGCTACACGGGTGAGGTGCTGCTGGGCGGGGCGGGCTCAGTAAAACGGTGGAGCCAAGTGTCCGCGCCCGGCTGTGACGGCTGGATGCAGACACGGACTGTTGGCTTCACGAGCATGCGAGGCGTGCGGCCTCCGAGGGCAGCACCAACAGTCGGTGCGGCGTTTAGCTGTGTCCCCATAGTTAGTGCGCCACGACGTTTATTCCCTGCCACTGCAGTAGCTCGTTCCGTGCAGTCCATGCCTGCCAGCGCTTGGCACGTGGGATCGTGGCTCACGCTCGAACAGGGCGCCCTGCAGGGGCCATGTGCCGTGAAAACCATGCAGCAGCACGCCAGGTGATGAGGCCACGTGCGCATACAGAAACACGCACGTGGCAAGGAAGGCCAGGTGCTGAACGGTGTACGGACGGCGCATGCGGGCTCTGAAATATGACGTCCTCGCCGTCCCTTGGCCCCAGGTGATGCATGCGACATCGACCAGATGGGCGTGTGCAGGCAGACCGCAGACGACCCAGGTGAGCCCTTGGCATGGCTCTGTGCGAACTGGGCTTGAGGAGGGTGTTGTCATGCACTCCAAAGCACATGCCCCGACCATCCCTGCAACCCAGATCAAGATGCGCTTTGGATATGAAAGCCGGAATTCCTGCGGCAGCTTGTGGTGGTATTGCGGTGCAATGCGGGAGGCCCAGCTGACCCACGTGCCCATGTTGTCCGTGCAGGGTCGTGCGGCCTGTTCTTTCCAAAGGTATACGAGGCTTCCGTACGTGGACACAGGGGGCGTTGGACAGATGTCAACTTTTCACGCAACCGCTTGCGATCTGAGTGCAGAACTGCGAGTGCATGCGCGCCTGCTTCAGGCTGTACTGCCATTACGGTACGGACACAGCGAAGTGCGTACGGAAGTGGGGAGAGGAGGTACGGGAGTCGCCCTGCTACCTGTACGGCAACCGTACGGCAGCATACGATTCTGCGGAGGCTATAGGAGCTGACGGGCCACCTGCAGGTGAGCTGAGCGGTGTGCATTGCGTGTCATGGGCCACGTGGCTCATGTGCCGCAGGGGCGCCGTAACTTCTTGTGCGCCAAGGGAGCTGCATTGCTGCGGCATTCCTTTATCCTAGAATTGCAGGTCCGACGACATGTGGTACGATTGGGTTTGTTGGGAAGGTTACTGACACGCCCTCCGCCTCAGTCCTGGCTTGCCCTTGCCCATGCCCAGGCCTTGACCCGCCCTCCGCCCAGAACCGCTCCTGGTACCCGGAGGACCATGCAGCCCGCACCGTGTGGTTCAAGCAGGTGCCCGAGCTGTACGGCAAGGAGTCGTACTCTGCGGACATGGTGCTCAAGGTGGGACCCTCCCTTGCTCAACATGCGCGTCAACTAAAACTGCCCTCCATGCCGCCGTTCGCTCCAGCCAGGGTGCAGTTGAAGCGCCCAGCCTGGCGTGGTATGGAGTTTGGCACGTGTGGGCCAGGAACAGGTCACCCAAAGCACACGCTCCGTCCCGTCTTGCAGGACAGGACACACTTGCTCCCGCCTTCTTACTGCGCTGCCTTTTTTTGCAAATTGCACCTGGTCACAGGACCCCGAGCGAGTGGGCTTCTCCCCCTTCCACCGGCCGCGCAACTGGCGGTCGGCCCCACACGTGGCACACCCGCTGTCCAGCTGCCCAGCCAACTGCACCAATGGAAGGCACGTGGCAGGCCGTTCCGCCACCGGCTCAACCCACACTGCCCCCCTCCTGCGGTGCACACCCGCCACCCTTCTCCGCCACCGCGTCACACCCTCGCGAGACCCCACTTGGGTCAGCCTACAATCATCATGTGTTCACTGCGCACATCGGCGCGCTATGCACCACCCCACGTCTCCATGAGCCGGGACCACAACTATCCGACAGACACGTATGCGTGTCCGCGCCTGCGCATACAGGGGAGCCTGTCTGCAATTCGACGGTCGCGGCGCCCCCCGCTGCGTGTGCCGCCTGGGCTTCTCAGGGCCGGCGTGCGACACGCCCGACGCAACAACGTCCTGTTGGTTCGACCCGCAGTGCGGCGGCAGGGGCACGTGTGTTAGCGGCTTCTGCCACTGCCAACGCGGCTACTGGGGCCTCGGGTGTGGACGCAGCAGGGCCTTTCGTCCCACGCTGGGCCCGGCTGCCCTGCCGGACGTCAGGTGTGTTGGCATGCCATACCGTCCCGGTGGGTGTGGCAGGTGTGGGAGCATGCTGAGCTGCAGGACCCGCATCTGCTGTTGCTGCTGCTGCTGTGGTCTGGCTTTTGCCACAACTATGGTGTTCTCGACGTCTGCCGAGTCTGGACATCAACAGCCCACAAGGGGCAATAGTGCGCTCACCTGTACGTCGTGGTAGGCACACGTTGGTTATAACTTGTTTGCGTCTTATAACGTTACACGGCGATGTCAGTGACCAGGTGCGACTTGTACCATGCACGTGGCTGCAAACCCAACACCTACCGGTGTGCATGTGCGTGGATGCAGGTCACACGCTCGGCTTCGCATCTACATGTATGAGCTGCCATGGGACATCGCCTTCCCGTGAGTGCACCCGGGTGCACCCGACGTGGTGATATCCTGGTACAGCCTTTCAGCATAGCATGTACGACACGCAGAGCAGTAAGGCACATGCAGCTTATAATACCGCATTTGCGGCGAGCAGCTGCGCAGGGCGTGGTCAACGGAGACCCCTGTGTTCTTCCGCATATGGGCACACTTGGCATTCCATACTTGAGGCCAGCAACATACGGTAGTTGCCCCAGCCCCCTTCCACGGCTCTCTTTCCTTGTGGCGTATCATTGGTCCTCTCCCCAAATCCTCTCAGGCACGAGATGAGCGAAATCAGCCTTACACGGGACCCCATGTACGGCGCCGAAGAGTTTTTTATCAAGGTACAAGGCGTGTAAGACAAGCTTATCCGATACGACGGAACAACAAGAGCATTTAGAACAGAACGCACGCATGTTGCCATGGATGCAGCTCCATGGCGGTGTTGATTGGCAAAGAGCGCCCAGCCCTCGTGACACGCTGGTGCGCGCACCGAGATAGCCGTCTCCACCAGCACCAGCCTTACGACCGGTAAATGTACTCATCCAAACACCCTTCCCTGCTTCCTCCCGGCGTGCCCTCCTTGTTGCTGCAGTACTTCCTAAAGGACAACGTGACTCGCACAGGTGGGTGGCGCATGCAGACCGCGTTTACTCTACGCACGGGGCGCTAGCTACTCAAGCCCCCTCTGCTTCTCAATGTCCCTGCGTAATGCCTAGTGTCCTTTTTCCTCGCTCAGCCGAAGGCCGACAGCTGGTACTCCAGGGTAACCCGGGTTAACTCTGAAATGCCTTGCAGAGAACCCCTACGAGGCCAACCTGTTCTTCATCCCTGCCCTGACGTACTTCTACTCCGACAACATGTACAACCCCCAATGGCACATGGAGCGGGTGATGCAGCACGTTCGGCAACAGTATCCCTTCTACAACCGATCGGGTGGGTGGCCCATGGGCCATGCTGCCATGATGGGCCCTGCGCTGTGCGCCGTGGACCTCAACACGTCCGCAACTACTGACTGACGAGTGCCGTAGGAGTGACATTGGTATGGGTCGTCACGTGTCGTGCCCTTGACAGGTGGCAGTGACCACTTCTGGTTCACTACTTCGGACCGAGGGCCATGCAGCCTGGCGCGAGACCTGCAGGACAGTACTATCAAGGTAAGGCACGGCCAGCAAGTCAGTGGTACAGTTGCACGTGCAGAGCGTTTAGTCCTGGTTAAGCTTATGCCGTACGCGCCTACACCATGCGGCACGGTTACACCGCCGACCGCGTGGCGTTTGCTTTGGAGCTCACTAACGCACCCTCGTACAGGTAGTGAATTTTGGGATGCAGCAGCGCAACATCTCCTGGAGAGATGTCAAGAACAAGGTTGGTGTCTGTCTGCCTCGTCAACTGCCTGGCTGAGCTGTTCGTGCTGTAAAGCCCTCGCTCTACGCCGTGACTATACCTGAGGGCAACCATGCTCGAATTGCCTGTGGCCTCGACGCCTTTTCGAAACTGCCCCCGCCTTTTAAATGCTACCCGTCTCCCATATAACTCCTGTTATCTCGCTGCCCTGCAGGACTATGGCTGCATACAAGTCAAGCGGGACCTGGTCACAGCGCCCATCAACATCTTCAAAGAAGAGCCGTTTGACACAGTGGGGCATTACCAGGTACGGGGGCTGTGCATACTGCTCGTTCCGCAGCAGAGACCAGCAGGCATGTGCAGTGTGGCGTGCGGGGTGTGGCGTTGCGCTGCCGTACATACTGGGAAGTACCTCCGCTGATGTACGTCAGCATACTCATGCAGTGAGTTAGCACTGCACCATAACAGTAACTGCCTGCAAAGGGAAAGGCGTACCGGTACAGGCCCACGGGCCATGTTAGGCTCCATCGTCGTACAACACGCAAACCGTGCGACTGCCACTCAGTGCGCTGTGCCTGTGCCTGCCTGTGAGGCCTTGAGGGCGCAGGCGTCACTGTGCGAACGACGTAACTGATCCGCACGCTTTGCACCGCCCCTGGCGCCCGTACCTAGTGGCTGGAGTCGCAGGCGGGACAAGACGGGAACCGCACTCTCCTTTTCTTCTTCGCTGGCGGCATCAGAGATGACCCAGAGTACTCGGGCGGGGCGAGGCAGGTGAGGCGGGGCGGAGGGAGGAAAGGGGCCGAGACAGGTGGGGTACTGCGGAAGGGTGACGGCAGGGCGTGCCTGGAGGGGCAGGGCCGCAGGCTGTGTGCTAAAAGGCAAGGCATTGCTGCGTCAGCAAATCCCACTCTGCTCGGAATATGCGGGTAGCGACCTGCTGGGCGTGACACATCTGTAAAGCCGAAGCCGGAACGCGGACGGGCCGAGCTGTGTTCAGATGGAACCTGCAGGTCCCGTACCGCCTTAGCGCACAGCTGCCAACGGTCATTGCCACTCACTGCGCCGCCGTGATGACACTCCCGCCACTCCCGTGTGTGCACACGTGCACATGGTTCGACACCTGTGCGGCGTGCCGTACGAAGGCGCTGCATTCCGCCCTGGCAGCCATGGACCCACCGCCACACGATGTCAAGATCGTCAAAGGCGCTGTCGACAACTACCAGCAGCTTCTGCTCACGTCAACCTTTTGCCTCGCGCCGTACGGCCATGGCTGGGGCTTACGGCTCGTGCAAGCCGTACAGCACGGCTGCGTACCCGTTGTCGTACAGGACAGCGTGTATCAACCGTACGAGGTGAGGCAGTACGGTTGTGCCGTAACACGGGCACACACGCCGCCAATGGCCATGACCCTCTTCTGTTCAAGTCGAGTAGCTGCTTCGTGCCCCTGTGCCTCTCCTCGTGGTTGGTGCCTGTTTGAGGTGTAGCAGACGTCCCTTGTACCGTACCTGTTCAAGGCCCCAAGTACAGTATGCCTCTGACGCCCGCATGCATGCCTGAATAACGACCGCAGGACTTCATGCCGTACGAGCGTTTTGCCGTACGCGTGCCGCACGGTGACATCCCACGCGTCGTGGACGCGTTGCGGTCGTACGACAAGGACCACGTGGCGCGGCTGCGGCTGGGGCTGGCGCGCTACTACCGTGCCTTCCTGTGGGACCGGGAGGCGGGCGGCATGGCGTATGAGTGGACGTTGGCGGGGCTGCAGCGACGGATGCAGGCAGGGGCTGCGGGGTTCCTGCACTCGACCCCCCGCTAGGGCTTGCGTGAGCGGCGGTGGTCAGGGGAGCGGGCACTGTTTAGAGCCGGATGGACAGCCCCATCGCTACCAGGAGAGTACCGTAGGTTTTGTGTGAGGGCATTATAAGCGTTTTGTCAGGACTGTCATGGTATAGTTTGCGTATAAGTTGCGTATACTGTTTGATCATGGCGACATGCCATGATGGGCCCAGAGTGCGTCTTGCAGTAGTGTTGCCACGTGTTCTTTTGGGTTTTTCCCTTCGTGAGAAGGTTACAGGGGCTGGGAACTCGTGCTTGGCAAGCACATGTGGGCGGACATGAACGCTCCACCAACCACCGCGACCTACTCTACCCAAGACTCTGAAGAACTCGTCGCACTACCTGCTACCAGTAAAATCACGAACAGGGTAAAGGGGACTGAGACAGGGAACTGGAAGGTGTTGCAGGGCTTGCCACGTCGCAGTCCTTGTCTGACGGCCCGCGGCTGCGTCTGCTTGGCATGGGTCCGGCCGCAGGCCATGACAGGGTATGGTATGGCATGGCACGGTGTGCCTGTAGGTGGCAGGGGCATAGTGGTAAAATGCAGCTCTGTGAGGCCTGGTGGGGCACAGCACCAAGCCATCGTGGAGCGTGGGCAACGATTTGGGCAGAGGCCAGGCACCGCCGGGATAGCTTATGATGATCAGAAGACTACGTAGGGGTGTGGTACTGGCACTCCAACCCCGTAGTGCGACAAGTACCGGAGGTAGACACCTCCGGGGTGAGGCGGCACACGCCGCTTTTGTACGGCTCATCAAGGATCCTGTTCGACCCCTGGTGTCTCCGCGTGCATTGCCGTGTACGCGCGTGCACGCATGGTTCTGCTGGGTGATCCCAACGTGACGCTTGAGGCTACCGTACACCATCATTGGGCCGCGGCGTCGTGTTTGCATGAAACCCGGCATGAAACCTTCTTGTTCATTGGATGGGAGGAGGACATGAGTCCGCCGAGTAGCTTCAAGGCTATTGAAGCAAAGGAGTTACAGCTCGCTGTCCACTATACAGCAAAAAGCTCTACCACGAGTACGGCTGCGCTCGGGATGAAGAGAGTCACTTCCGAATCTTGAAAGTAGAAGTGTGAGGACGTATACTTGCAACCGTTGGGGCGGCGGTTGGCGAACGAAAGCGCTGGTGCGAGCACCACCATGGTATGTACTGCATAAATCATCTTGGAAGTCCTTGCATTGTTGTTTATGGTGGTCAAGCCGTTGCCTCTCGTCCACCTATTGGTTCTGCACACAAAATGAGTCCTTGTTAGCATTTATCAAAATTAGACGTCACAAGCATACGGCTATGGTAGGCGCTGTTATCTACATAGGGATCCTGGGCATCATTCGCGGCTGGCTGGGCCGCTGGCCCTTTTGCTGCACGGTACGACAGGCCAAGGACGCACCGGCCGGCCCAGGACGCACAGGACGCAGCCAGTTCTTGCTTGGAATGGCGGTGGTAGAGAGCATCTTGAATGAAAGAAGAGAGTCGTAACAAGCGCAGCGCCAAGGCTTTGGACACTGTCCTGAAACGACAGGCGAAGAGACGAAGCGCCCAGAATGGCCTGAGCGGCCACGTGCGTTACCACCTGACACTGTGTTGGCTCCACGTGCAGCGCTCTTCATAGAAACGGTAGGTTGTGACGAGGCTTTTCGACGTACCTCCCTTTGGGCCGCGAACTCCTATAGCTGGGCGCCGACTGTCACTACCCTGTCACAACGCAAGTATGAAAACGGCTTCATGCATTTCACTTTGCAACGCTTCAGCAGTTTCCCCAATATGTTGGTGCTGCGTACCCAGGTCATATCGAGACAACAACAGGAGCTGCTGCCAGCAAGCCTGGAAATCATTAGAACACGTAATTTTTCCCGGCTTCCAGCACCCGTTTAGGTGGGACTGTCAGCAGCGGTTTGCAATTTCATGTCTGAGTTCATGCGCGCTGAAGCCTGTTGCTTGCCGCTTGCACAGCATTGCCCTACAGCGCACTTGGGATACTCGCACTTGGGATACTATACGCGACTGGTACCAGATGCCTCTGGACGTGTAGCACTTTGGTCTGGCCTGCCAGCGCGATGAGGGAAGAAAGCTTGCCCCCTTGGCCTTCCCAACGCGGTTCCACACGCGCCTCTCTCTCCCAACGCGAAAGCTCAGCCTCCTGAATGTACTTGGAAGGCTGTGTGCTTTGTGGAAACACAGATGGAACGCCCAACCAACCGTGAGCCGTTGGCCAAACGGTTGCAAATCGGCAAGAGCCTGGGGACAGGGGCCTACGCTACAGTTTACCGGGCTGTGCTGGACGGCCAGCCATGCGCCCTAAAGGTGAGCGCCCGGGGGCCTGCTGTCCTTACACTGCCACCAAAATTGTGGAAGGGCTAGCCAGTAAGATGCCATGGAACACGGGCCATGCCGTGCCAACCCTGAGCAGGTGACGGCTGGCGGTGATGGTCACACTCCACAGCCACCGCTCTCCTCCATGCCTGCGCCACCGTGCAATCAACAAAATGTCTAGCCCCCGGTCCCACGCTATCAAGCACCTCTTCCCGTCGCCCAAAGCTCCCGGCAAAGATTCAGCGCACTCTCCGCGGACACCACCAAGCCCTTTCGTCCCCGCCCCTGCGGTGCCGCTCTGTGCTTCCGCAGGTGCTCCTCCCGCAGCACAGCAACAACCCACGGCCCCACCGCGAGGACTGCCCTGTCAGCATGTTCCTGCGCGAGGGGCACCTGCTACAGCGGCTGGACCACAGGTGCGCAGCAGGGCAGGCCCCTCAGCTCGGGCCCACACAATACCGGTATCGTGTGCACGGCATGGCCAGGGCATGAAAGGGGACCACATGAACAGGGTGCGACACAGGGTGCTGCGTACATGCATGCACTCCCTGCTGGTCGTCGTGCAAAGCTTCATGACCTTGCTTGCCTCATGACATCCTGTTTCCCACCGATTTTCATACCGCACGTGCGTCCTTTGTCGCACTGTGTCGCCCCCGACACGTGCCGCTCCCCCTGGACCCCGCGCGCCGCCCCGCAGCCACGTGGCCCGCTGCTGGGAGGTGCTGGAGCTGCCGCCCTCCTTCCCCGGCCTTGCCAAGGGCTACGCCACCAACACCTGGGCCCTGGCCATGGAGCTGCTGGAGGTGGGGCAGCCGGTCTTGTCCTTACAGTGAACACCTGGTGTCCGGCCTCTCGTTGCTGCCGTACTCGCACCTGTCGTCACTCCGTACGCTTGGGAAAATGTTGCAATGCCCACCAATCCACCACCCTTGCCACGCACCAAGACATGGGGAAACGGCAGGCATCCGCCTTTCCACGCAGCAAGGCGCCCACACAAGCTTCCAACACTCCTGATTCCTGATGTCCTCCGTCACGCTCCGCCTTGCTCGCCGTCAGGGAGGCTCCCTGGCGCGGCTGCTGCACAAGCAGATGCTGGCCCCCTGGAAGTGGCTGTACGACAACGCTGCTGCCCTGGAGTGGTCCATCGACGTGGCCGCGGCCCTGGCGTACCTGCACGACAGCAGGCCCGCGGTGATACACAGGGACGTCAAGCTGGACAACGTGCTGCTGACCACGCCGCTGGGGGGCGGCAAAGGCGGCGGGGGCAGCAAGCACGGCTGCGACGCACCAAGCGCCAAGCTCCTGGACCTGGGCTTGCACACGGTGAGCCTGTGAGCTACATGTGTGTGTGTGTTAGTGTGCAGCACCTAACGGCGTGGCTCAGAGGCCACTGGCATAGCCAAACTGAGGTGTCGAAAGGGTGTAGCGGTGTCCCCCAGGACCCATCGTTGTATGCATGCACGTATGCGCACGAGCCTCCACTGGGCATCTTTGGCCGAGCCCGCAAAGCCTCCTCTCCCGTTCTTGGCCTACGCAGTGCCCGCGCACGCTGGAGCGCTGCGGCCGGCAGACGCTTGTGCGCGCCCGCATGTCCGCCAACGGCGCCTCCAAGCCACGCAGCAGCTTCGCCGCCGCCGCCGCCGCCGTCACGGCCACGCGCTTCAGCAACAGCGGCGCTAAGACACCTGTGCCCCTCGCTGGTGACTCCATGCTCAGCAGCAGCTACTTCGGGGATGCCGGCAGCCCCTGCCCCGCGGCCGACGCATCGGCTGTGCCCTTGGCCGCCGTGTCAGGGGCACGTGGCTCCCTGCTGACGACCCACGGGTCCGCCGCCTGCAAACCACAGCTAGATTCGTGCTGCGAGCCGACGTCTGAGGACGCATCCACCGATGGACCTGTGTCCGAGCAGGAGGGGATAAAAGCGGACGCTGCGGTTGCAGGGGTCATCGGTCTGCAGCAGCAAAGCTCCATGGCTAAGGCAGCTAGCCTCCCGCTGACCACCAGACCGTCTCTGTTCTTCGCGCTTCCGGAGGAAGGCTTGGGGGCTGGCACGCTTGTACCCGTGGACATCAGCAACCCCAACCTCAACCAACCGCTGCAACCGCTGTCTCCCTCGGGGGACGTGCAGCTACCGCCAGTGACCCATGGGTCATCAGACGCCGGGAAACGCTCTCAACAGCACTCTCCTTGCGAGCGGGACCAGCCGCAACAGCAGCAGCAGCAGCACCTGCCACAGCGGGCCCTTGTGCGCGCACAGACGCAGGTTCGGTCCGTGTACGGCACCCGCAGCACTGTACGGCAGCACAGCTTAGACGGCACCCGCGCGGACGTCATGGCGGTCTCTAACCGCCTGTACGCGGTTGACGGTCCGGACATGGAGCGCCTGTCGGAGGGTGACCACGAGGGGATGGAGGACGTGAGCAGGAGGGGCCGGGATGTGACGACGGCCGCGCAGCAGCCCTCTGGTGAGCAAGGCAAGTGCGCGTGCGGAGGGCAGGAGGCCGAGGCGGCAGCGGCCCAGCAGGCCAGCAGCTGCAGCTGCCACCGACGGACGGCCAACGGTGCTGAGGAGGGCGGCGGCGGTGCCAGCTGGGCGCATCGGATTGCGGGTGAGGGTAGCAGGAGGGCCGGGTCGCGTGCGGGTTCCAGGATTGGGTCACCGCTGATGCCCAGCTCGCTGGTGGCGTGGGCAGCGGCCAAGGTCAGTGGTGCTGGTTCCCGTCACAAGCTGCACGTGCTTGCGTCCGGCAGCCCAGGATGCAACGACACGCAGAGCAACGCTACTGCTGCGCCGTCGGACCTGGGCGCGTCCGGCTTTGCAGTCTCAGCTGCCGTAAGGGTACCGGACTGCCTGGGTAGCCCTGCTGAGAGCCCCTTCGTGGCGGCCTCGGGCATCGCGGCTGCGGCAAGCGCCGCCGCTGGGGATGCAGCTGCAGAGGTGGGCGCCTTTGTCCCTGCGGCTGCTGAAGCAGCAGCACTACATGGCGAGCACGAGGGCGCTGACGGAACTCCCAAGCAGTCACGCGGCTCATCCGCCACCAACCGCGATTCGCCTGCTGTGACGCAAGGGGCCCAGCAGCCTCCCACAGCCACCAGACGCGCCCTCAGCCGACACAGCAGTAGCCTCGCTCCTCGCCACCCAGAGCACGCGCACAACCTGTTTAACGCCCCATCATCGGAGCACCGCCCTTCCACTTCTCCCACACCTGTGCCTGCCGCCTTCCCTGCCGGCGAGCGCACCAGGGCCCTCAGCGGCCACACTCCGTCCCTCCTAACCCACCTGTCCGCTTCCGGCGCTCTGCAGCACGCCCCCGTGCCCACTGCGACGCTGGAACCCACCTCCGGCTCCACACCCGACGCATACCCGCCCGCGCCTGCAACAGCCCCCGCTGCCCCCTGCTCCTACACCACCACCGCTGCCAGCCCGACCGCGTCCCGACCGCACTCAAGCAGCGCTCTCGGCGTGACTGCGAGCAGCTGCGGGCAAGAGCCACTCTCCCCTGACACCCCGTTCATACTGGGCACAGCGGGAGCAATACCACCGTCAACATCACCCGGTTGCGATGCTGCTGCTTCCCGCCTCCCATCTCAACCCACGCATCTGCCCACACGCACGGCGGAGCAGAAGCATCTGCTCCCTCAACAACACTCACTCCCACACCAGCTCCAACAGCAAAATTCAGTCCAGCAGCACCAGCGGCACCAGCAGCACGTGCAGCACCAGCTGCTTGATGTCGCGGACCTGGAGGTGGTGTACCGCCTGACCGGCGAGACGGGCTCGGCCATGGCCATGGCTCCCGAGATATGCCTCAAGCAGCCATACAACGAAAAGATTGACGGTGGGTCGAGCATGCGAGGACAATGTCTCTGGCTGCTGCTCCTCTGCATAGCAACATGCTCCGTTGCAGGGCATTGCGGCCGGAATGTCTCCCAGGGTCCCTTGGCCGTTGGTCCTGAAGGAGATGCTGTAGGCAGTGCGCTGGGATTGAAGCTCCCACTAAGACGACCGACGCCCGCTCCGCTTCCTTGCTGTCGCAGTGTACGCGTTCGGCATCCTGATGTTCGAGCTGTGGAGCCGGAGCATCCTGGTGGTGTCACACATTGGCACGCGCCGCCCGGACGTGAGTGGACCAGGGCGACTAGCCGCACGCTCGCCATGCTCCTGCTCGTGCAATCTGCCCCTTGCCACCCCTTCGTCTTATGTACACTCCTTCGCCCTTTCTGGTACGGTCTCGGGGGCTTCCTGTCGCCTCGGGGCCCCTGCCACATGCCGAAGTGTGACTTGCCTCGCATGTTCGATTCTCCACGTCCCTGACGCACGCTGGGTGCCCGTCCCACAGTCCCCCACACTTACGCCACGTCCTTTTGCTACAATGATCTGTCCCGCAGCTGCCTCGCACACTGCACAAATGCGAGGACTTTTCCGACCTTGTGGCCGGAGGCTACCGGCCCGCCCAGCCGGCCAGCGTCCCCAACGCCGTTTGGGACCTCATCACCGACTGCTGGCACCAGGACCCCCTGTGCCGCCCGCCCATGAGTGCGGTGGAGCAGCGGCTGAGGGAGCTGAGGGGCAGCAACTACGAGGCGGTGCAACTGCAGCCGCAGCAGCAGGACCGGTCAACGCGCAGTGGTACGGCATCCAGCCGGGCGTTGACCGGGGGTGGAGCGAGCACGGGCACGGGCACGCTGTCAAAGAAGAACAGCAGGCAGTCTGTGGGGTTCCCCGGGGGCGCGGGGGAGGGAGGGGCGGAGGGTGGCGTGGGTGGGGGCAAGGCGGAGTTGGGCTGTGGGTGCGTGATTTGCTGATGGTCTCCGCATGGAGGTTGTTCGGGTTACTGCGTTGGGTTTGGATGCGGTGTGGTGCTATGGGGTGGTGTTGAGTGGCTGGATTGGCGTGTACCGGATGCAAGGCGTGGCGATGCACGGATACGTGGGTTAATGTATGGGTCGGTTGTGAGCCGTCTGTCGTTGGTTGCTTTCGGAGGGCGAAAACATTGCGCGGCATGCCGTATCCGGAGATCCCGGCAACTCCATTTTGTGTTTGGCATGCGTACATAAGCAGGCTACAAAAGGGTTGGTGTTTGTGTGCAGTGCCCTGCAGTGGGCTGTGCACTCTGGAGTGCGTGCGTTAGGAGAATGCATCCTCCGCGTCATGTGTGCTGCTGACGTTGTGATGTACTGCCCCGTGGCCTGCAGAAGCTTTGCATCTTACTTTGTGGTATTGGGAGGGAATCGCTTTGCTGCTCAACCAGGCCGGCAGCTGTACAGGTGCGGCAAAGCATTCGTGCCCCCCGCGTGCATGCTCGCCGGCTGCCGGCTGTGCGCACGTGCGTCATGGAGACACGCCGGTGCACTAATGTTTCCATCGATGTCGCTTACTTTATCCGTTCTGAGAATACTTGCCAGGGGTGGGCAGTTGCCTTCCTATCATTTGTCTTGAGCCACCTTGATCCGAGCAGGAAGCGTGCGTACGGCATGCCACCCATGTGCTACTGCTCAGTGCTCACCGTTGTACGCGGCAAAGCCCGGGTAACAACGTTTGAGTCCCTTGCAAGGGTTATCGTTGCCAGGAATGAGAGTTGGCTGGTGCTGTATTCATAGGAGCGCCCAGGGCCTGATAGGATGCATCAGGCCACATCGGTTTTGACGAGATGAGGAGTGTTCTACGGCATGGCATATTGCTTCCGCATTTCGTACTGTTCAGTGCCCGGCATTTATTCGTTTGTAAATGTGGAGGGGTACTGTGCTTACAGCACTTGGTACGGTCATTGCCGTGTTGGGGGTTGTTACCTGTGGTGGGCCATGGGTGTGGCATGCGACGGGGGACATGCACGAGCGGCGCCCTGCTGGGTGTGCCTGTGTGAAACAAACCACCTTGTGATGGTCCGCACTGAACTGCTAGGAGAACAGATGTAGGCATACCGGTAGCCTTGATACGCCACAGGCCGGAGCGGGTCGGAGCTCGGAGGGCCGCGGTTGTGCGCGCGTGGGTGGTGGTACGCGTGCAGCGCGAGGAAGCAAGAGGGGCCGGGCAAGGGCCTTCTGTGACAGGGAGGACCCTGCTCAGTGAGTTCACATCTGTAGGCTATCTGTTGCACCGTATTGAGGAACTCGTTAACGCAACTTGCTATTACCTACCGTGCATCCATGCTTGCTGCACAAGAGGGCGTGCCGCTCAGGCACGCTGCCAGCACTAGATTCGCAACCGCTCGCGCAGAGTACCGTACTGAGAGCGAGGTCAACGGCCTGCTTCGCTGGGTGTTTTTGAGGCGCTTGATGCATCCTGTGGCCACGTTACGGCTGTCAGCTCCGCAGGACTCAACCGGATGCATGGAGTGGACGGAGGGTGGTGCCGGATGCTCGTACAGCAACCGTTAGGAGTGTGGCCTGAACTATCCTTGCATCTGTCCTATTTGGTCCTGTATCGCTGGTGCCTGCTTTACGCTCTTACGCGTTGACGTGCGTGCGTTGTGCTTGCACTTGTCCCCGTGCTAGGCAGCAGCGAGGATAGCTTCGGCGCAAGGCGACGGTAACAGGTAGTGCAGGCCGGCGTAGGCGGTTGCCTGTTCGTTCTGGTCTTACACTCACCGGTATGGCTCCGTGCGTACGCAAGAGACTCTCACCGTACGTTGGGCCCATGTCATCATAAACGCTTTTATTTATATCATCGAAATTGGCAGCCAGGCTAACGTGGTTTTGGGGACAGCTGCCGTGCGCCATGTGCGAAGGCTCCGTGGCACCCTTTGGCATGCGCTCGCTGTGGCGCGCCTGCGATCATGCAAGCCCGACAGCCGAGGCAGTTTTGGGTCTTGTAGTGTGTAGTGCTGTGCTGTATGTATGGATTTACAGTTTTGGTCCCCTTCCAGAGCCCAGCGCTGTCCCGCTCGGAAAACAGAGCTGTGTGTGGGACAGCGGGTGTGTGCAGTTCGTTGGTTGCCGGCCGCAAACGGTACGGCAGCCCGCGAGTTGCGCTGGGTAATTGCCGCTTGCGCTTATGTTCTGGACGAAAGGGCGAGTGTGCTATGGCCTATGGGTTGGTGTTGTGAGCTGAGCAGGCTGCAGGCGTGGGGGACGGTCCAGTCACGGCAACCTGTGTGAACCAGTGTTGCACTGTGGGCAGAAGCCGGGGGTCCATAACCGGACCGAGACACAGCGAAGGCCCGTGTGAGCATGTGTTGCTTGACCTGAGCGAGTACTTAACTCTCCGGACCTTTCCAGGAGGGCGTCCTGGCGTACTGTAACAGTCAGGCTAATTTCACGGCTTTCGCAACCTTTACATTCGACTGTACCGTTACAGGGCTGTACATACGGTCCCTCCCAGGCGCACTGTGTCTCACATGCGGAGAAGAGGACAGAGTGCTTAGAGGTCTCGAGCGCCCTCACACCGGCACCCTCGACGCAATCCAGCATGCAGAGGCAAGGGAACGCCGGTCAGCAATCGCACGGCGCGCGCTATGCCGCCCGTACGTTGGTGCAGGCTCCAATCCATGCTCCCTGTGCCGTCAAAGTGTGTAGCAACAGCAAGACCCGCGCAAGCCACCAGCTAGTCCCGATAGCAAGGTTGCATGGGCAAAGCATGGGCGTGGGGCACGCCTTAACCCACTAAGGCTTTGCGACCAGAAGACTCCAAGAGCCGGCAGCAAGAATGCGGCAGAAGGGATCCACCTAACTGATAAGTGCACCTCCAGCACAGGTACCGTGATGTCTCCTTACTCGCCTGCAGGTAAACACCTTGCTTGGGCGCAAGTGCTCACACCCCACCGCCAAACGGCTCCCCATGCCTGCACTCTTGGACCAACAATGCGAACACAACCTGCTGCCCCTCCCCAGCACACAGCCCCTCAGCCCCCACATCCGAGGCAACCACCGCACCACCACCCGCCCGCTGCCTCGCCTCCTTCTGCCGTACATCCCGCCTCCCAGCCCCCTTCCTTCTTGACCCCTGTGTCCCCTTCCTGCCCCCTCCCCCACACTTTCCCTTGGATGCACCCGCACCACCTCCGCCCTGCCTTGCCCCTGCTGCTGCCCTCCAACGCAACAGCGCTCGCAGCTGCTGCACCACCACCAAATCCTCATTGCCGCCGCCAAGCTCTGCCCCCTGCCGTTCCACCTGGCTCCCCCCGTCCATTAGCCCACCGCCCGCTTTCGTTCCCCTGCCCCGCGGCGCTGCTGGCGCCCCACCCCGCCTGCACCCTCCCCCGTCGCAACCGCTGACGCTCCCCGCAGCCATCAGGCCATGCGCACCCCGCCGTGGAACCCCGGCCGCGCTCCCGCCACAACTTGTAGCTCCCAGCGTGCAGCTGCTGCTTGAGCCTCCTGCTGCCGCCGCTGCTGCTGCTGCTGCTGAAGATGGGGACGTGTGTGCAGCTGCTTGATCAACCCAGCTGCGGGCGTGGCATTGGTCTGCTTGCAGCAGCAGGCTGCCCAGGGCGGCAGTCAGGGGCGCAAACGCCGTGCTGCGCCCGTGTTGGGGATCAGGGGCCGGGAAGGCTGCACCAGGACAGGCTGGTCTTTGGTGCGGGCGTGTGGGGCCGTGCGCAGTGACCACCAGGGTACTGGAGGGGCCTGCGGCAGCAGCAGAGGCGGCGGCGGCAGCCACGCTGTCTAGGCTCTGCACAGCCGAGCCTGAGACGCTGACTGCCAGAGGCTCAATGCACAGGTCGCGCTGCTGCCCCCACATCTCCTGCCGGGCCTGCAGTAGCAGGGGTGCAGCACGCAACAGTAGATTAGCATGGGGCCCTGTTGTGTTCGCAACCAGCGCAGGGTGGCCGAGGCAAGCTTTCCGTCGCCATACGGCTGCCTATGGGCAATGCTGCGCTCGGGATATGAGCCACGTGACATGGGACACAGTGTTGTCAGCGTGCTCATACGGCACCAGACGTGCCAGGCCACCCAGTGCCACACCTGAAGCCTGTTTGCCGTTGCGGGAGACGCAGTGCTCGATGCAACCGTGCAATGATGCGTTATGAGCGACATCATGCGCGTCGCCACCTAAACCACATGCTAACCTGCGCAGCCGCCGTAAGCGCCACCTGCAGCCCGTCCGACCCCACAGCCAGTACCCGCACGCCGGCAGTCCGCCGGCCAACGCCCCTGCCGTTGTTACTGCTACAGCTGCTGTTGCTGTTGCTGCTCCTGGGGCTGTTGCTGCTGCTGTCGCTGCTGCTGCTGCCTTGATTGGTGCCGCCCGCACACTCGTCCCCGTCGCTGGACGTCCGGGGCGCATCCACGGTAGCTTGGCGGTCCAGGTCCCGGCCCAGGCCCAGGCGGAACCGAAGGGACGCCAGCGCCTCGCAGGGGCTGCACGTTCAGCGGCGGGGAGCACAGTACGCCAAAGCATGTCAGGGTTCCAGGGGAGTGCAGCACAGGGGCACCTCTATGGTCTATGCCCAGTACGACAACCTTATGTTGCATGTGCCACCAGATACCTAGTATTCGAGCGCACAAGGCGCCTGCAACAAAGGCCAGCCGTTCCTCAACATTCTACTGCACACGCATGTCAGCACGGGGGCGCAGCTTGGCGACACGACAAACGCACCCGCTTGCGTGGCCGACTGGCGACGCGCAGGCCTCCACGTGCGGTGTCTTGGAGCACCGCCCGTCCCCTGCGTACGGCGGTACGGCGGTACACCCTGGAGCTTGGCAGTCGTGGGAGCAGGACGGAACCGCCTCCGTGGCGTCGGTGCGGGTGATCGGCTCGGTGCTGGCGCTGGTGCTGGCGCGCACGCTGCTGTGTGTGGAGCTGTGTATGCCGGTTCGTCCGTGCACCACGGGCGCTGTGTGGGCCTTCAGGAGCAGCACGTCTGGTGGCGCCGTGTTGACGGGGGTAGCCCCGCGCTGGTATCCAGCGGCGGGAAATCGGATGACCACAGGCAGTAGTCCATGTAGCGGTTTACCGTGTGGGGTTTGGGGTTGGGGCCAAGTGCCGTGGGTCATATGGGGTGTTACGTAGCAAGGTTAGCTCAGACGGCCCTGGACCACCCACCTACGTTTTGGTCGCATGCATACCGGTACGACATCGCTACGCTGCAGCAAGCATGGCCGGCAGAGCGGCGGCTACGATGCGTTAAGCACAGTGGTATGCTGGTACAGCCCGTTTGTGTACGGCATCGTGGCACGGCGTTACGATGCTACCCTCACCTGTTGGGCCCAGGCGATGGCACTGACGGCTGGGCCACACAGCAGCTGGAAGCGCGGCGGCGGGGCCAGGGGCAGCGGCGGCGGCGGCATCGGAGGGCGCGTTGATGTAGACGCTGACCGCCCCCTGCCTTGGGAGTCTCCTTGTCGCTCCCCCTCGCCACTACCATTGGGTTCGCACCCACCGCACGCACAGGCCCTGCTGCTACGGTCACAGTAGCTGCTGCTGCCGCCGCTACTGCCGTCGCCGCTGTCGGCAACATCGCCAGCAGACACATTACGCCCTGGGCTTGTCAGCGCACCGTGCGCCGTAACGCTGCCGCCGAACGGTTGTGAGGGCTGGTGTTTTTCCTGATGGTTGGCGCCTAAAGCCTCACCCTGCTGCTGGTGCTGTGGTTCCTGCTGCCCCTGCTGCTGCTGCTGCTGCTCATGCACCGCCCTGTGCTGCGCCCCCAGCGTTAGGGCCAGCAGCGCCAGGGCCATGCTGGAGGGCCCGGACAGCAGCACGCTGGCCTGCGGGGGACGCAGGGAAGGATGGGCAACGAGGGACCCACAAAGACCATTGGACCAATGGTTAGCACGTGGCGATAGCCAGCAAACTAAAGCTGCTGCACCGTGGCCCGTACTCCTGAGCCAGCCCTACCTGAGACGTGCTGGTGGGCTGATCGCGAGCTGCTGCCCCGGCGATGGCGCTGGGTGCTGCAGGCCCCGCGCCCGCCCGCCACAGGGGGAGGAGCGCCTGGATCACCTCGCCAGGGTTGGTGTCGTCATGCAAGAAGGGCACAGCGACCATGGCTGGCTGTGCAACGGCATCGTATGCAGGAGCTGCTGTGCTGAGGCCTGCGTCCGGCTGCAGCGCTTTGTCGCGGCGCTCGCGTTGCCGAGACCTGCCTCGATGTAGCCCATTCTCGTCGTGCTGCAGTGGATCATCTATTGTAAGTTGCTTTTCCTTCGTTATCATCTCGTCAGTCAGCAGGCAAGGCTTGCTGTCAGGCGTGGTCACAAGGCCGAAGCAGCGGCCCGTGCATAAACACGCCAAGGTACTTTCCTCATGCTGCTGGGAAATTCAACTTTACCTGCAAGTTATGTTATGTCGGGCGCAGCACCGTTTGTGGCATTTAGGTCCGACCCGTGGGACGAGCGGTTGCAGCACAACCGCAGCACATGCAGCGGGGGGCACATACAGAGGGATGCGTGCTGCAGGGAGGCAGAGGGGTGCTGGGTGGTGCAGTTGCTCAAACAGCGCCAGGACCTGCAAACATCACAGCGCGTGGGCAGAGGGACGCGTGGGCTGCTGGTTGCAGCAGACGCGCGTAGCAGTTGCTAGGCATAAGAGTGGATGTGTGCCACGGCTGTGGGGTTGCTCATTCCTCTGGCGCGTGTTGTTATGGAGGCGCGTGGGGGCGAACTCAAGCTGAGATAGCGCATGGCCGCGAAACCCTTGAGCCCATTCCTTGGACAGAGCACCATTTGGAGCCGACTGGAGCCGATGGTTCCTGCCCACACAGCAAACGGGGTGCGGAACCCCGGCCCCAGGGTTCCCCGATGGCCGGGTCTAGTTCTCTTTCTCTGCGGTGCCGGGGCTGGGCTCTGGAAGAGGACAAGGCTGCATACCCCCGAAGTAGCGGAGAAGAAAAGAGTGCCAAAGGATCATGCTACATGCGAACAAATCGCAACACTCATTCCTTGAACCCGTCGGCTAATGCAGCGCGGCGGACTACTCTCGCTTCTAGCACTGTCCGAGCAGTGTGCAGCTCGTTCCTGCCATCTCTTCCACCTCAGCCCATCGACTTCGTACCTAGCAGCTAGTGCCCACCAATCGCAGTCCAGCAGTGCCACGTTGGGAGCGCCCCCGCACGAGTGCGCAATGACCCCTCCCACCCCTCAAAAAACACCGCGCATCCGCATCAGCCGTTCAGTCACTCACTCCAATAAGTGTCAGCAATACTACAACCAAATGCCCCTCACCGTGTGCGAATGCTGCCAGCCTTGACCCTTCCCACCCTCCGCCGGGACGCCCCCTCAGGCACCCCCAGCGCCGACCCCAACTCCACAGGCACCTCTTTGGGCCCCGCCCCCGCCCCGTTCCCCCGCCCCAGCAGCAACTCCACCGCCTCCTCCAGCGCCGCCTCCGCCTCCGCACTGAGCAGCGGAGCCACCGGCCCCCGCCCAGCCACCGCCGCCGCCGCCGCATTCGCCCGCTCGAAGGCTGCACCCACGCCCGACTCCACCGTGACCTTCCCCCGCTCCTCCCCAGCGCTCCCACTCCCGCTCCCATTGCCGTTAGCTGCAATACTGCCTCCACCAGCCGCCGCCGCTGCTGCCGCCTTCAGGCCTGCATTCCTGGCCAGCAGGCTCCTCGACGCCGCCACCAGCGGCTCCCTCTCCCCCGCCTCCGCTACGTACCCCAGCGCCGCCAGCGCCGCCGCCGCCGCCGCCAGCTGCTCCGCCGACAGCGGGTGCATCGGCGGCACAGGCACCAGCCGCCCCTCCGGAGACAGCACCACCGTCCCTCCCGCGTTCGCACCGCTCGGCGGCATCAGCGGCAGCGGCGGCCTGCCGATCACCTGCCCCTGCCCTCCCCTGCCGCCAAACCCGATGCCTTGCAGGTGCGGCGCCGGCGCCGCCGCCGCCAGCTGCTGCGGCGCCACTTGCGGCGGGTTGTACAGCAGCTCGTTGGCACGGTGCGCCGCGGCCGCTAGCCACTGCGGGGAGGGCTCGAACTCAGGTTTGGGCAGGTGGCGCAGGGCCACCAGGGCTGCCGCCAGGCCGGGTCCGTCGAACTCGTCCATGCGGCACATGAGCATGGCCATGAAGTCGGCGGCCCAGCGGGGGTCGGCCGCGGCGGGGGTGCCGATGTGCACCAGTGCGCCCAGCATGGTGGCGTAGTCGCGCATGGAGAAGCCGGACCACATGGAGCGCGCGGCCTGAGGGTTGGACGGTTGGAGGTAGTTCCCACAGGAAGGAGTGGGGTGAGTCGTAGCAGCGCCCGCGGGATGACCGCCAGGTCATGTGCTAACAGCCTTGGGGCTATGCTGGGCTGCTGAACATGGGCCCTTGATGGGCTACTTCCACACCGGGCGACGCCACCACCCTGTCTGCGACACACGGCACGTGGAGGCCTTGCAATAGGAGTATCCCCTGCCTTCTCACCTGTGCGTAGCTGTACAGGAAGCCGAAGTCGGGCTTGATGCCCAGCACCGCCAGCGCGCCGGCCAGCGCCGCCAGCCGCGCCGGGCTGGTGTTGCGCAGCGAGTAGGCGCGGGTGCTGCGCAGCACGCCCACCACAAACTCGGGGTGCGGGGAGCGCCTGCGGCCACGTGCACGATGCGGAAGCAACCGTCAACGGTCAAAGACTCACACTCAATGACCAAGGTCATGCGGGTTCAGCGGCCGGCGACAACAATTATTCTACGGGAAGTAGTCGTGGTCCTGCCAGCTGTCTCAGCTCTTGCAGTTTCTCTACCCCACCCCTGCCGCTTAGCCCCCACCAGCACGGCTGACACGCTCTCTCGCGGTCAAGCTCTGACCAGTACACTCCCACTCCCACACCCCAGCCATGGCCCAGCCGCTACGGCCCCCCACCTGAGTGGCAGGCGCGCCATGGCGGCCAGCAGGTCGCACACGCCCCGCGTATCGAACTGCCTGCGCGCGCACAGCTTTTCAAACTCCTTTAGCCACGTGTCCCAGAAGTCCTCCCGGCCTTTGGGCGGCGCGTAGCCGAAGTTGCCCAGCGCCGTGAGCAGCGTGGTCATGTCGGTGGGACCGCACGTGTGCAGCTTGCCGTACGACGCCGACAGCAGGTCGTCCATGAACTGTACGGCAGGCAAGCGGTGCAACATGTCAATCCATGGACCAAGTTGGGCCGCACTCATAAGCATCATGCTGGAGGCGCACGTTGGACCCACTTAGGCAAAATTTCAGCGTAGGCAGAAGTAAGGAGTGAAAGCTGAACGCTCCCACAGGATTACATTCCGCAGACGACATCAAACCATGTAAGCTGCGACACTACCCCGCACCGCCGCACCTTTGGCGAGGGCCGGAAGCCCAGCATGCTGAGGCCCCACGCCGCCGTGGCCAAGGAGGGCCCGTTGAAGGTGGGCATGCGGCCCTCCATGTGCTGCGCCACAGCGGCCGCCCAGCCGGGCGACGGCGGCCGCACGCGGCCCGCCGCCGCCGCCGCCGCAGCAGCAGCGGCAGCCTGGCTGCTCGTCCCCGCCGCCGCTGCTGCCGCAGCAGCAGCGGGCGCGCTGCCGGGGCCTGGGGCCGGGCCCGTCGCCACCGCCAGGCGCCCCATGGCGCCCAGCAGGGTGGCCAGGTGCTGCGGCGCAAAGGTCGGCAGCTTCTCCACCACCTCCGCCAGGAACTCCTGTCGAGGGGCAGGAGACACAATGCGGCTGTAAAACAATACCGAAATGACTGTCAAGTACGCGTACGGCGATGTTGTGAGACGGTAGCCGATTTCGAAGGCGGGGTAGGAGCACACCTTGCCGGCCCAAGCCTTACGCAGCCAGAGTCCGACCTCGCGCCCTGTCCCCTGCAGCCGACCTTCCCAGCCCCAAGCCCTAGCCTCCCCTGCAAGCCCTTCACCCTTCACCCTTACGCCAGCCACACCAGGTCCCGCCGCGACCCCGCGACTGCCACACCCTATGCCTCCCAGACGCCAATGACCCCTTCCGCGCCTCCCCCTTTTCCTACAACGCTGCCACCCACATGCATGAAGTCCTGCTTCGCCAGCCGGTCCAGCAGCGCCGTGGCCTGCGCGAAGGTGGCCAGGTCCCGGTCGTCCGCCAGCGGCAGGCGCGCGGCCATGGCGGAGTAGTAGGCGCGCAGAAAGGGCACCTCGGGCTGGTAGCGCAGCGAGGCGTACGCTAGCATGGCCTGCACGTGGTGGTGGTGGTGGTGCAACAGCCGCAGCAGAATGAGGCCCGAGTTCAATCAGGAGGGGCCGTGATAGCATTGCGCACAGAGGTTGAATGTGTGGCTAGCAAGGGTCGTGAGATTGTCAGGGTAGGGTTTGGTGCGGGTGCGAGTAGGAGTGCGGGATGCAGGGGCGCACCTCTGACAGCGAGTGCGCCTCCAGCACGTCCAGCTTGCTGTGCAGCACGGTGGAGAAGCGCGCCATCCACACGGGCGGGGGGCGGTAGCGCAGCTCCGACATGGCCACCAGCGTCTTGACCTGGGGGGTTGCGGGCGGAAGGGGGCAGGGGAGGGACAACGGAGGTCAAGGGACGACAAGGGACACAAAAGCCGGCGTCAGTGTCAGCGTCAGCCAGCCCTGGAACTGCGTGCTCCTTCACCGAAACGTAGAGGAGTAGGCGGCGTGCGGTCGGAACGAGGAGTAATGGTCACCGATGACCGAGCAGCAAGGGGGGCGCCCATGGCTCAACACGAGCACCAACCGGCGACAGACTGGACTAGCCACGGTCCTTCCGCAACATGCACACGACGACCACCGTTACGCAAACCCTCCTGCCCGTCTGCCCTTATCAGTACGCGCCCCATCCACCAGCTCCAGCTCGCCCATACCCCGGTTCCCGTCGCAAACCTGCCCCGTACACCCGTGCTGCTGCTCCGGCTCCACCCTTCGCGACCATTTTCGTCCCACCATCACTGCATCACTGCTGTACGCACCATCTCGTCCGCGCGGTACGCCTCGAACTGCTTCCGCACCGCCGCCAGGTACCTGGTCATCCAGCTGTCCCACGCCGCCGCGCCCTTGACGTCCGAGGGGTCCAGCGCCACGCGGGACAGCGCGCGCAGCATCTGGGTCAGGTAGGTGGGGGCTGCGGTGCACATGTACATGGGGTGGGCGGCGCGTAGGATGGACGGCAAGTCAGGAGGCCACAGAGGAATGGGACATCGTGGCGACAAGGCGCGACATAGACACATAGCGATCAGGTGGCCAGGGGCTGGGGTGTGAACGTGCGGTGCGGGCTTGTGGGTGGTATGCGCGGACCGCGACGAAGACAGCGTAGACCGTAGAAGACGAAACAGTGGAGCTGGCAGGTAGGTAGGTAGGTAGGTAGATAGCGCACTCCCGGGGATGTGTGCGGGCGAAAGCGGGGCAGGAGGCCGGCACGGCCGACGTCAGGACCACAGTAGTTGCATGAAAAGACTGTGTAATGGGTGCAGTGAGGGTCGCGTTAGTGGGGCTCTTCGCCCACAGGACCTGGGAGCCAAGTGTCAATTTCCGGTTGTGCGCTTTGCTTCATGCGCCCTGCCGCACCAGCCCTGCACCCACCCGCGTTGTACAGGCGCATCTTGCTCTGCGTGAGCACGGCCGCGATCCAGTCGTTGGGCGGCACGTAGCGCAGCTTGGCCACGCCCGACAGCATCAGCACATACTCCTGATGGATACGAGTAGAGATTTGAGGTGAACATGCACGCACGACGGGACATGACTGTCGGGTTGAGTGGGAGCGACCCACAGGGAGCACAGGCCTTGCCCGATTCATCTCCCTCTTGCGCCCACTCTGTGATTGCGCAGAGCATGGCTCCTGCAATAGTGACCGCCCGGCAACAGCGTAGACGGTGGTACTGCGCGATCCCCCTCCTGACTACTTAACACGTCTGTCCGGTAGACCACACATCATCGGAAGGGACACTGAAGTCCATGTAACCCGCCAATCGCACCAAACGCACCATCCACCTTGACAGGCAACGCACCTGCATGGTCATGGACTCCAGCGCAGGAGTGAGGCGCTGCAGCAGCTCCACCAGCAGCGTCTGGACGGCCGTCCACAGGCGCACCGTCATGTGCGAGGGGTTGTGCAGCGCCGCCAGCTGGTTCACCATCGCCACCAGCTCCTGCCGTACAAGCGTGGGGCCGTACCTGACGTACAGCGTGTGCAGCCCGTCCAGGTCCTTGCAATTGTGTACGAGCCTATCAAACTCGGAGGGCGAGGGGCGGGAGATCGGCGCAGCAGCGGGGGCTGGTGGGAAGCTGGGGCCAGCTGGGCCGGGGGGCTCAAAGCTGGTACGTGGCGGTGCGCCGTACTTCGGTAGAGGCTGCGTGGATAGGATGAGGCTGCCTCTGGGGGAAGAGGCGGGGGTGGGGATGGATGTGCCGGCAGCTGCGGCGGCAGCCGCCGCTTTAGCAGCTGCCTTGACCTGCTCCTTCCGGCGTTTGTTAAGGTGAGTGAGGCGCAGCTGCGGCATGCGCTGGCTTAGGCGTGGCGCCGCAGGAGCCTGGGGGATGATGGGGGCCAGCTGCGCAGCGCGTTCCTGCAGCTCCTGGCTCAGGACGACGCTGCGTACAATGACCGTTTTCTTTTCCTCCGTCAGGGGCGCATTCACCCGCCGAAGCTTTGGCGGCGGCTGCGCAACCGCTTCAGGCCCCCCGCCTTCCCCGCCTTGCTGCTGAGTCTGGCCTTGCTGTGGTGCCCCACTGCTGGACCCGGATGGCCCAGGCAAGGGCCTCCCCCGCGCGCGGGGCTGCGGCTTGCTGGCGAGCTGGACGTCGCGATTTGCTGACGACCCATTAGATGCGGACACGGTCTGCTTTTCGTCGTAGGTCTCCATCGATAACTCGTCGTCCCAGGCATCCGCTTGCTGAGGGACTCCAGTACCATAACTGCTGCTGCTACCGCCATTTGATGTTGCCGCAGCCGCTGCTACGCGTGACGTCTGTTGTTGCGTAATTCGCGATAAGGAGCAGGAAGGCACATAGAGTCAGACGACCGCGATGCAATTCTCTTATCGTCAGCAGCGCTGTCTAGATCTAGCAGCCGTTATAGGCCCACGGAATAAGTTTCACCTGTGTTATACGCGACGGTGCCCCGTCATGCAAGAGCGTCGGAGAGCAGCGCTTTCCAGAGGCGAGCCGCCTCGTTTGGCACGGAAGCAGAATTCCCCATAGCCAGCCTATCCTAGCGGTATGGTTTGACGCCTGCAATTGAGAGGGCAATGCTGGATGTGACCATGACACGCAAAGACGCTGGTTGGACAAAGCACGCTTAAGGTACGCACCAGCTGCCCGACGCTTGCATTTGGGCATCGTATATTGTTTATAGTAGTCATGTTGTATATGCACGATACTTTGTGAAGGGCAAGTTATAGCGATGGCCACATAGCCCCGTCCATGCCTTGCAACTACTAGGTACAAATGTCAACAAATGAGTATGCTCCAAATGTAGAGTTTCTCGCACGGAGGCGTATGCCCTCATAGGAGTCCAGTTAGGCCCAACGAAGGCTTTGGATCTGTACGGCGCACTCGTGTTGCCCCTGCACCGGTCTGCGGATGAATTCTCCCACATGCATTCTACTCATACGCCACATGCAGGCATCGCCCAGTCGTCTGAACACGCTGCCTGCCAAACGCAGCTGCAACAGCCAACGCCACGTCCACATGGCGGGACCCCGGCGGCAGCGAACCCACGCACAAGGCCCAAGCCAGCCATCTGAAGAGACCTCCCTCCGTTGACACCCGCGTTCAGTCAACCTCACGACTTGGTCCGCTTCGCCAGGTTGCCCCCCGTCATCCCCATCGCTCCCGCCTGCCGCTTCTGCCCCACACCCATGCCTGCCGACCCGGTCGCCGCCTGCCTCGCCGGCCCTGCGAGGCTCATGCGCTTCACCGCCGCGTCGCTGAGCCCGGCTGACGCGCCGGGCGGCCTGGGTAAGCCCGGCATGCTCAGCCGCACGCCTGCACAGGGGATGCACAAAACCACACAGTCGGAACAGCAGATGGCCATTATTCAGGGCGGTGGCTCCTGCCATCACTGTGGGCAACATGCCCTGAAATGCACGTACAGCATTGCAAGCGCCTGAATACCACAAGTCTGCATTATTGACGCACGGCCAGCACGGGCAGCGCGGTATGTGGCGGAAGGTGCCGCTGCCACCCCAGTTGCCAGCCATCCGAGCCACGCTGCGGTCGCCCGCACCTGGCTTTGCTGCTGAGGGCCCTGCCGCTGGCGCTGCTGCCCCTCCTCCCGTTGGCCGCACTGCCGCTGACGCTGAGGCGGGCCGCCGCGTGCCTGCCGCACCGCTGCGGGGTGCTGGCGCCGACACCGTCTTGGGCGGCGGGATCTTTCCTTGCCCACCTGGCCGACGGGAGGCTGTCCCAGGCGGCACCTGGCCCATGTGGAATGTTGGCCCACTGGGCGGCGGCATGGCGCCTGCTGTCGCCTGCTGCGCCGTGCCCTTCCCCGCTGCACCCGCTGACTGCACCGCTCCCGGCACGGACGCCCTGGTTCGGCGCCCCTCACCTGAGGCGTCGGCTGCCATGCTGGGCCCCGCGTCCCCGCTGCCCGCCAGCGTCATGACGTTGCGCCGCGCGCCGCCCCTCGCGCCCGTCTCGCAGCCCGACACCTTGGCGGCGAAGCGCAGGGAGCACAGGCTCTCCCCGGCCGACGCGGGCTCGGGGTTGATGTTGACGAACATTAGCGTCTTGCCGCTGCCGCCCAGGCAGGGCTGAAGGGGAGAAGTGAGGACAGTGGAAGCTGCTGTCAGTTGTTAAGACGTACGCTTGACGGAAGCTGTTAAAACATTTTGCGTTGCCTCCCTATTACTTGCCTGCAGCAGGTAGGTGAGCTTGGAGTTGCGGTACGGCACGTGGCTGCTCTTCGCGGACAGCGCAGAGAAGACGTCGCCGAGAGCGCTGAGAGACTGGTTGATGGCGCACGCCTCCTTCTTGGCCTGGCCCTCTGCCAAAGAGCGGTCTAGCCGCTCGCTGCACGTAAACGCATTGTACAAACATGAGTGGTTAACACGATAGGTCAGTGACGCTGGACCATTTCAGCCCCGTAGCACCATGGCGTGCGAACTAGCCGCAACGGACGAAGGCCCAGTGCGCACCTTCCCGCCAGGTCCACAAGGCACAGGCAGCCCTGCAGGCGCGTGCCGGTGCCCGCGTGCCAGCCGGAGATGTACAGCATGAAGACGCTGTGCGAGCGGCTGGACACGCTGTTCATGGCCGTGCTGTCCACCGCCCGGTTGGCGGCGGCCCGCAGCACCAGCTGCGCCGCACCCTCCGCATCCGTCACCGGCACTTTGCTCACCCCTGGGGCGCAATTGACCAAACGCAACGGGTTTTTGCAGCCGGCACCTTACCGAACACGCTAGGGCTGTTCAGCCAGGGTACCAGCCAGGGGTCAAGCCAACGGCAAAATCGTGGTGCGCTGCTGTAGCAGAGGGAGCTTATGAGCCGTCAACACCTTACCCGCCACGATGGTGTGGCCCCCGTCGGGGTCGTGCTTGATGGCGTGCTGGTCGCTGATGTACGACGAGGCGGCTGGGCCGGTGCCCAGCAGGTCCCGCAGCTGGTTGTTGTAGATCTCGATGAAGGACGCCTCCATGTTGTAGCTCCACTCCGCCTGCTCCTGCAGCTTCTGCGCCGTGGCCAGGATCTGCAGACAGCACGTATGGCCAGCAACACACCTTGATGCGTGCGCTTGTGCCCGATGTGCAGGACCCCTACTGCAGCAACGGCCATAGCATGTAGGGCCCCGCTAGACATGAAGCCGCTTAATGCACCACAGAAGGTCTAGAAGCCCCGTAATCGCAGGTTGCTGCACTGTTGCACACCTTCTCCACAGAGCGCGGGATGATGCCCCGAGACGCCGGCGACTCCGCGCCCTGCATGGTGTGCGTCTTGCCAGCGCCTGTTTGGCCGTAGCTGAAGATGCACACGTGGAAGCCGTCCAGGGCGCTCTGCACCAGCTCGCTGACGGCGTTGAACACGCCCTCCTGCGTGCTGTCGGCTCCGAACACGCGGTCGTAGCCGAAGCAGTGCTCCTTGCCGTCCACCGCGAGGGCGATGGAGGTGCCGTCAGCCGACACGCGCGTGGATGGCGTGGCGTGCGGCCGGACGCGGCAGTACACGCGGATCTGCACCACAAGCAGAGATCAGGGAACAAGGAGATCGACTCGGCGAGCGCTGGTAATGCCAGCCCCCCTACAATCACAAGGGCCTTGCACTGCGTGCCATTGGCGTCTATGTGAAGGACTTCGCTACGGGATGGGTTGTGACTAGTGGCGCCAGCACTCTGTTGCGGCGTATAACGGCAAGCATATGCTGCATGCGGCCAATCTGGCTGGGCACTCACGTTTCCTCGTAGGTCGACCAGCTCGTTGTGTAGCTTTCGCCGGACGGCCTCAGCGGCGGCTGCCGAGTTCTGCAGATACAAAACGAGACAAGCGCCTTCAGTCCTGCTCATCGCACGCGCTTCGCAGGTACAAAGGAGAGGGACAGACAACCCTGCAGCACGTGGATGCCAGGTACAGTGCAATTAGCGTCAGCAACAGACCAGGGGACCCGCGAGCACACCTGGAGCGTTGAGATCTTCGACAGGAGGCAGGCCACGACGTCCTTGCCGTCCGCGCCAAGCCCACTCCCGCCCGCCGCAGCACTGGTTTCCCCAAGCACCTCCTTGAGGGCCTCAAACTCCCCTGCGTGCATTTTGCTTGCAGCGTTATACTGATTTTCAGCAGTACGAAACACATTCAGGCCGCGTGCTGAGGATGCTGCCAACGCCGCTGCACGGGTCCGAGGCAGGCCCACATAGCCCCACCTTCCAAGTGGACCAGGCGCTCGTCCTTGGCGTCCAGCTCGGCCCGTGCTGCCCTCAACTGCTCCTCGATGGTCGACAGCTGCGTGCGCAGCTCCGAGGCCGCCTGCTCCGCCTGCGCCTGGCAGCCAGCCGCAAACTCCACCTGCAGGTAAGAGGACGTGCTGTAAAGCCACCTGTCCTCACCAAATTCCCTAAAGCAGTTCCTCTGGATAGCAGCCCATTGTGCCGCCCGGCTTATCGCCAGCAGCTGCGCCCACCTCACCTGATTCAGCAGGTTGGACCGCTCCCGCTGCATGGCCGCCTTCTCCACGGCCTCCTGCTCGGCCATTGCCTCCAGCGCCTCTTTTTCGGCCATCGTCTTTGTCAGCGCCTGGCGCAGCACATCGAAGGTCTGCTCCTTCTGCGCCAGGCTGGCTTGCAGGGCTGCGGTAGAGTCCTGCGGGCGTTGAAAGAGGGAGATGCTTACACGCAACGGCCGTGAAACGGTTTGGGCCCAAAACTGCAGCCAGTGGTGACGGTATGCCCTGTGAGGCGAACGACCTGAGGCGGATATATAAGAAACAGGCGCATACCTGGAACGCCTTGCGCTCCTCCCCCCACGCCTCAAGCTGCTCCGCCGCCTCCTGCTCCCGCTCCGCCAGCCGCTCCCGGAGATCCCGGCCCTCCGCCTCCCGCTGCACCAGGGAGGTGTTAAGCTCCGAGCGCTGCTCCTCACCCCGCGCCAGCTCCTGTTGCAGCCGCTGCTCCTCGGCCGCCAGGGCCGACAGCTCGTCACGACACGCGGCAAGCTCCTTGTGCAGCTGAGGCGGACGCGAGGAGGTGGCATCTTGTACACACTGATGGCGAACAATTGCGGCTACCTGCTCGTAGCTAGCCAGCAAGACGTGTACGGATACGGCCTAGGTGTACGTAGTGCATGCAGTTGACGTATTGTGTTTGGCGCGGATAGACGGCATGACAGCTAGCAGGCAACGGGGATCATGGGGGAACCAAAGCCACGGCGCACCTTGGCCAATTGCTCTGACTGCGCTACCGCCGCCGTCTCCTTGGCTTTGAGTGACGCCTGCAGGTTGTCCCGCGATGCGTTGAGCAGCTGTATCTCGTGCTCGTACACCACGTTGCACTCCTGCAAAGCGCTCATGGTCTTGCTGATCTTGCTGTTCTCCTCCTGCGCGCATCGCGACCACCAGCCAGGGGCTGCTTAAGACACTTAGGCGTAGTGTGTTCCATACGCATTGGGGAGGATGCTCCGCCAGGCATGCCCATTGCGTAGCTTGGGGGGCACTACGTAAGGCCCAAGACCATGAACTTGTCAGCTGCTCTCAGGCCAGAGCCTTGAGCTCGGGGCTAACGGCCCCCCAAGGCTACGATCAGTAGCTGGTATCAGAGGGTGATCAGCCACACTGGGAGCTTGCCGAGTTGAGCACCGCGTCATCCTCACCCTGAGGCCGTCCAGCTTCTTCTCCAGCATGATCTTGTCCTCCGTCAGCACGCGGACGGCCTCGCTCTGGTTGGCCTGGCTCAGAGACACCTCCCGCAGCTGCTGGCTGGACACCTTGCGCAGCTCCTGCGAACCAAGCCACAAGCGCTGGCATCAGACTGGGCAAAGGGGCCCTGGCCTCCAAAAGTCAGACCTAACCCCAGCAGCTGCTCTGGGGTACAGCCGCTCAAGCGGCACCTGTTGCGTCTGATTGCATATTGCACGGCATGCACACCTTCAGCTCTGCCTCCAGCTGCTGCCTGTGCTGCTCCGAGCGCTTGACCTCATCGCGTGCCCGGTCACGCTCCTCCGTCAGCCGTTCCAGCTCGCGGTGTAACCGGGACATCTGGCAGGGTGAAGGGCACGGGGGGCAACCTAGCACAGTTGCTACGTTGCCGTTGAGCCGGTGTGCCTCTCCAGGGCAAAGGCCAACGATGAGTACTGAGAAGCACCCCAGCCGTGCGTGTTGTGAAAGCCTCAGGCTGCGCTTTAGTCGATTCGAGCCAGTGTCAGAAGTCTTAGTGAGCACGTCAGGAAACAACATGCAGAACCTGCCGCCCAGTACGGCGCCCCCACCTCGGCGGCCTGGGTCTCCAGCTGCAGGCCCCACTTGGCCTTGTCGTTCCTGTCCGCAGCAGGACAAGGTACGGTCAGTGCCAGGCGGTCGTCAGAAGAAAACCCGATTGTCTTAAGCCTACGACACTAGCGGCCCACCTGAAGTCCCGCTCGCACTCCGCCAGGCTCTGCCGCGTGCTAGCGAGCTCCGCCTCCAGCTGCTTCTGGGACGTCTGAGAAGACAGCTTGCCCGCCTCCACCTGCACAGCGCACCAGGAGTCCTTCAGTTGCGTCCTCATGGGTAAAGCTTGCACACGTGGGCTGGCCCCCGGACATGACAGCGCCTAGTACGAGGCCGGCTGGTCAGGCAGTGCAACACTTGCACCGCACCTGCTGCCCCCAGTCCCGCTCCAGCTTGGCGCACTGGTCGATGTAGCTGGTGGCGCGGCTGCCCATCTCCTTTACGCATTTGCGCAGCTGCTTTACAAGCTCTGCAGGGTTTGGCATCAAGTAATCCGGCAGCGTCAAGGTGCACCGGATGCCTCAGACGGACAGGTATGCCAGGTCTCGAGCATCCAGGTGCGTTGGGTGAACGGCCAAGGCCAGGTTCGCACGTCGGCAAACTAGTCACACCTGCCAGCTCATGTATCCTGGACTTGTCCGTTGCCCCGTCCTTTGTGCGTTGTAGCTGCTTGTGCAGCACCTCTGACACCAGCTTCTTAAGGCCCTGGTCCTCGAAGATCTCTGACGCCAGCTTAACTGCCTTTGACGAGCTGGGTGCACCAGCAGGAAGCGAGACAATGTGCTCGCGAGAGCTGCTTCCAATCGTGGCGCCGAGAGCCGCTGTGCATGCATCGTCGTCCTGGCTGCTGTGGGGGTCAAACCTGTCGAAGGTGAGGGAAGCCGGGGGAGGAGCGAGGGTCTGCTGCTGCGGCTGTGTGGTGGCTGACGGCTGTGTGCTTGCGACCGCGGCCTCGCGGGGTGCTGCCAGGGCTGCCGCCGCCGCTGCAGCCGCAGCAGTGAGACGGCTGTGGCTGTGGTTGGGTAGCTCCGCCTCCTCCACGATTGAACGAAGCGCCGGTTGGGTCTGGTGCGCCGGTTGTGCGTTGGTGATCAGCGCTGCGCCCTTCAGGTCTGGCCTTCCCGTCAACGACTCGCGTCGCGTCTGGGCTTGTGTGCTAAAGCTGAGCAGCTCTCCCTCCTGCATCACGTGGGCCAAGAACATGGTGAGCGCGTAGTCCCGCTCTCCCTACCCCAGCTCAGCTGAATCCCCAGCAAAGCAACGATGGGGCGGCCTCCACACATAGAACAGTACCGCCCGACGGAAAGCCAGTATGACAGAAGGAAGTGGCTCACCAGGGACGAGAACTTCGACTGCAGCTTCTGCCATGCTGAGTCCTCCTGCACAGGTGCTTTCCGCAGGATGCCTCTTGCTGGCTGCCGGTCCTTTATGTATTCGCTGAGCTGCGGCTTAGAGGATGCTGGTTCAGCAGCTGCACCTTTCGACGGAGCGCCTGCGCAGTTGTCGCTCTGGTGCATATTCTCTTTGTCTACATCATTGTAGTGTGAGGATGAAGCGCTGTGGAACATGCTGCGGTCGCCGAGCGCGCTGCTGCCACCATCCCGAAGACCTGCAGCGAAGCTGCGCTGGGACCCAGCGATGACTGCGTCCGAGCTATAATATTGTGCACTGGAAAATCCGTTGGGCTGCGTATCTTCGGACATGGCCCAACACGACAGCCCCGAACAGGTACACGGTTTGAGTTTCTCGCGAAACGTTTACATTGAATGCTTGTATGCGCAGTAGCTAATGTATATTTTGTGTATTATGCAAAAGACTAGCGACGGCGCCAGCAGTGAGTCGCGGGTGGTCAAAATCGTCATGCCTTGAGCAGCTTGACCGCGCTTCATGCCTTGCACTCGCAGACCTGGAAAAAAAGGACACTTGCTATTCTTCATCGTATTCGTCAAAGTCGTCGGAATCGGCCACGCTGAAACCTAAAGGGATGTTGTTGGTGTCCACACCGCCCTCGCGCTGCCCCCCGTCCACAGCGCCCTGCCCGTTGCCCCTAGCCCCTTCATCCGCTTCAGCATGTGTCGCAGCCGCCCCGAACACCCTTACGTCGTACGCTCCCACTGAAAGTCCGCTCAGGAGAAACAAATGCACCTGCTCTGCGAACGTTGTGCTCCTGTCGTCCAGGAAGGTGGCCATGGCCCTGGCCAGCCGAGGCACGAAGTCCTGCACAGACAACGCAGGGCAACGCGTGAGCGGCATCCTTAGCTCAGCACACATGGCACCTGATGGCACTGCAAAGCAAGGATTGGGGCAGCGCAAATTGAATATGGCATCCTCGTGCAAATAATGGCCCAAGTAACCAAGGCCCCCGCTGCACACCTACATGGGGGACATCGTGGGGAGCCACGCGTGGCTTCTTGGCCGGCCTGCGTTAGACCAAGGGCGTGAAAGCACGCATAGCATGTAAGAAAGTCTCTGGTATATAGGTATCTCAGTGCCTGGGCTTGTGTGTCGTCTGACTGTCGTAAGGTCACGTGCTGACTGCAATCCCAGGCAACAGCAGGGGTGTGACAAGTCACAGGAAAGACAGGCCGTAGCGCGCAAGTCCAAGGAGAACGCACCTGCCCCCGCTGCCCGCTGCGGGCCCCAGCATATTGCGGAGCAACCCCAGCGTGTGCTGTGAGACGAGGTCGACGTCGGCACAGAGGAGCACCGCCTGTGGCACGGGCCAAGGCCATTATTGGTGCAGCGACTGAAGCACGATACCGGTATGCGCACAGGGCACGGGACATGCTGTGCCGGCACCTGTTGCTTAAATGCACTATCCACTCTGCCCATTCTGCAAAAGTGTTCTGCAAAAGGCTTGCTGCTGTTACAAGAGGCCTTGTCTGTCCGTGGCAGCGTGCCACTGTCCCCACCTGCAGCTCCCGTTTGACGAAGTGGTGCACCTCAGGGTCATCCGGGCGGCGCACGGCCGCCTTGGGCGTCGGCCGCACCGCCTGGCAGCATGCAACGCACCAGCACATGTTGCTCACCAGAAGGTCAAATCGTATTTCCAAAACCAAACGTGCCACAGCACAGCTCTGCGAACTAGGGAGAGCTTCGCAGCCTGTTAGCCTTTCCAGACCACAGTATCCTTCCAGCAGCAACTTACCCCGCGCCCAGGGAGCGCTGCAGCTGCTTGGGGAGGCGCAGATGCTGCCCCTGCCTCCCCTGTCTCCGCAGATCCAGCGGCCTCGCCTGTACGTGTGCTGCCTACGCCACCTGACCCTCCCAGCCGCCCTGCCGTTGCCCCTGCCGCCTCTGCCTCCCGGGCTGCGTCCCCGGCAGCAGGCCGCTGCTTGACGTACAGCGACCTCCTCCGCCTGTGGGCTGCGGACAGCTCTATGCCCCTGCCCAGACCCGCAGCTGCCCCCCGCCTCTTGGCAGCCTCGTCCACGTACTCCACCCTGGAACGCGTACGCAACAGGAACAGAATGGATACAAGGACGGGCTGCATGTCGTTCGTGCTTGGCACTGCGGACATGCAAGCTGGCGGTTTCGTGATGTCAGTTGGTGCCGCATGCGTGCAAACGACCATGGAGTATGCTAATGGCGGGTGCTGAGGGTGTGGCGTTGCGCACCTGAAGGAGTCGAGCACGCAGTCGTGCAGGATGTAGCTGTAGGGCTGTTTGCACAGGGGGCACCGGTAGTCAGGGTCGCCCCCGCGCCCGCGCTCGTCCGCTGGGATGGGATGCTCCCGCTGCTGCTTTGTCCATTTCCATATGCAACTGTAGCAGAAGCGGTGGAGGCACGCGCCGCCCACGTAAGCCTCGTCCTCCAGTGCCACAGTGCTCAGGCATATCGCGCACTCGGACATCGCGATAGCCAGTGATAACGACTTTCCTTGCTGTGGTAATTGTAGGATTACATGCTAACAACAGTTTGTAACAAGGCTGGGGCGGAAGTTCCAGGCGAGCGACCCGCGGTCACCGTGTATGCCTCTGAGGTGATGACACGTGAGAAACGTTGCTTTGGGGGAAATTGCTAAGGCCGGGAATTCAACAGCTGTAGAAGCAAGGTTGCGCATCACCTTTGGACCGTTATGGGTGCAATGTAAGTGACACGTGCCGGGACATGCTTTGTAGCATACTCGTTCTTGCTGCAACCAGAGTTGTAGAAAAGTACAAAACGTGCTTCACCATGCTGTAGACACCTCATCCTTCCTCAGTGATATGTCGGCATAGCGCGATAGCGGGACCTATTTGGATTTGGTCGCAAGCCGGGCCGGTTTAAGTCAGGACAATGTCATTCTCTAGATGTTATTTAGCTGCAGCGGTGCTGCTTGTCCTTCTGGCTTCGGCTTGTCCAGCCCACGGCGCGGCCAGGCGCAAGCGGCAGCGGCGGGAGATCACCCCTCTCACTGGTGGGGCCGTGGGGTCGACGTTCACGCACTGCCAGACAGAGAGACACAGCAGCTGCCACAACCAGCGTGGGCTGGCTCCTGTATCACTTGCATGCACATTCGTGTGTAAACCACACGTCGTACTTGTATGCTATCCGTACGGGTTGCGCCTGGGCAGGGCTGTGTGTGCCTTGCCCGTAGGGCCCCAAAGACGTGCACCTATCATGTCGGGATGTTGTTGGCAACGATTCTTGTTGTTGGCAACGGGTCAACTTGTTCTCCTGTTGCATGGCACTTGGTTCTTCGCGGCGCAGGCCCTACTGACGAGCAGGTCTGGGACTCCGGTCTACTTGAAAAGCAGCTGTCATATGCGACGTTGCTGGAGGTACGCCACGCACCTTCGGAGCTCGTGCAACCGTGTAGGCTGCGAAGGGGGCAGGTTACTGGTACCAAACTGCCACCATAATCTCGCTGCGGGCGTAGCAATCCGTCTCCACAGCACGTGCAACACTGAAGGGGGTCAGTTATTGGTTGCCTGGGCCACCACCGCACCAGGCAGAGCAACTGTCAGCTGCACCGCCGGCGTGCATTGCCTTCCCGCGGCCTGCCTGACGAATTCGACACCCTGCATGACGGCAGCGCGGGCGGCAGTACTACGAGGAGACGTCCGTACAGCGCTTCAAAGGCTTCGTGCTGGGATACGTGACCCCCTGGTGAGGAAGGCAGGAAAGACGCGCAGCACAACGCCACACTGCCCATAAACCAATCCATGCTACGGCGTCGCAAACTCCCGCACTATGGCACACCGCCCACAAAATGGCCCTGATCTGGTCCTCTGCCGTCTCGCGGCGATGCACTTGCTGGATGGCAACACCCCCGCCCCTAGCTATCCTTGAACCCTTCCCTTCGCCTGGGAAACCGTCCGCAGGAACCGGCTGGGCTACGAGAACGCTGTGCGCTTCCGTCACAAGCTGGGCGGTGTGGCCCCCGTGTGGTATGTGGCGCGGAAGGCGGAGGGGCAGCCCCTGGAGCTGACGGGCGGGCACGAGGCCAACGACGCATGGATCGGCCAGCTCAAGGAGGTGTGTCGTACTGTTGTACAGAGGAGCACATGGGACGTGTGTAGACACGTTGAGCCGGAGGTGTGGCCGGTGCGCAGTGCGATTTTGTGTTGCCGGATGGAGTAACGGCAGCTGGGCGTGAGCGCGCGGGGCCCGGGGCTCCCGTGGTTCCACCCCCGGCGCCTCAGCGGCAATGCCGCGCTAGGTCGTCATTCGCCGTCTGCCACCCCCACGGGTACGGCACATACAGGAATTGTCACTCCGCCGTGTGCACCACCTGCACGCGTAGCCTGGTCTCCAGTTGAACCATGGCAAGACTCCGCGCCTTCTTGCCCCAGCCGGTACGGTGCACACCTGGTGACACGTGCACTGCCCCACACCCGCAGGGCGGCGGCGGGCCGCTGGTGCTGCCCCGTGTGCTGCTGGAGATGGCTCCGCAGCAGCATGTGGAGAACCTGCAGCAGGGAGCGCAGCAGCTTCTGGCGGCGCTGGCCAAGGAGTTCGACGCGCACAAGTACGACGGCGTGGTGAGTCTTGAAGTGGCACCAAGCCCACTTGTTGCGATGCTGCTGACACAGTACGTGCCAGATGTTGATGTTGTCAAGTGCCATTAGGCTCATGCGGGAGCGGGTCTATGGTTGGCATGTGGGAGCGGGTTCGCGTGTCTATGGTTCAAGTACCTCTGTACGCATGATGCATTGCGAGGACGTGCCTGGGCACCTGTAGGGGCAGGGACCACCATGAAGACATGCTACCCGGAGGACGCTGGAAGTGTTGTAGTGTCGCGAAGCCGTGACCACATCGTTTGATCATGCACGCGTTGCTATTTGGAGCCACCTGCCCTGATTACCGTCTTGTGAAGTCAAACCCCCGTCCTCCGCCTCAGGTCCTTGAGTGCTGGATGCAGTGGCACCTGATCAACGGCCTTCAGGTCGGTGGCACGTGCTCTTTCCGTGCGCATGGTTTGCTGGCGAAGGAGCATGGTGTGCAGGGGGTGCCTGTTTGCAATGCAGAACCATGTGGCCGTCCGGGCTGGCCTCTGCAATCTCTGTGGGTGCCATACTGCAGTTTTTGCACTGGAAGCGTTGCGTAGGCATTTACGGTCCTGACTGTTGGCTCTTGCAGAACGACGCGTTCCGCGCTCTCGCGTTCAAGTACATCCGGGATGTAGCGGACTGGCTGCATGCGCGCAAGGCCAAGGTACGACAGCCGTGCATGTACGGCGTTGGGGCAGGGTAGGGCAAGTGGTCTTGTACAACGACACCGCTGGGCTTGCTGCAAACAACGCTTTCCTTGATCTCTACACACTGTCCTTGATTGCGCGTGCAAGTATCTACAGTTTTACCTCCAAACATCGCCTTCCATCCTGGTGCGCAGTTGGTGCTCGCCATCCCGCCGCTGGTGCCACCCAACGAGAAAGCCCCTTGGTGAGCAAGGCATGCTGCGGGTGGGCGGCTCAAGCACCCTATAAGACTCCTCCCTGGCCCTTGTCAACCTGGCCCCTGAACACGCACCAAGGCCGAAAGGGGCATACCATCCCTTGGGTCGCCAGCTGCCTACGTCTGGCCGCAACTGGAGCTTGCAAAGTGCCAGCCTTTCCTTTTTGTAGCGGTTTAACGTCTTAACCCGGAACGCCACTGCCGCCCGCAGGGCCTCCCGAGACGATGTCGTGGCGGTGAGCTGCCTCTTTGGCCTGAGGCGTTGAGGGTGCTCGAGTGCCACGCATGGGTTTGCAGATGCCAGCTCTTGGTTCTTGCTGCACTGTACTTGCATGCGGGCCAGTCCCCAGCCTGTTCATGCGTTCACGTGGCACCCGCGTGGCATGCGCGCAGAGATCGCGCCCAGTACCGTACTAGATGTTTGTGCGCACTGATCTTCGTGAATTCTACCGGCATTGCCACACCTCAGCACGCTGACCCCACATTGCATTTCCCTACCCTGACACCTTGGCTACACAACTTACGCCCTCCTGCTCTGCTGCGGTGATACGTCGACATGCAGCTGTCTCAGTGGGTTGACTACTGGAGCGTCATGACGTACGACTACAGCAGCAACCGCGGCGTGTCGGGGCCAAACTCACCCCTGCCGTGGCTCAAGTCAAACACGAAGGTCCTCAAGCAGGGTTCAGGAGGTGAGCAAAGTGGAAACACCCGGCAAGCTTACGTGCTCAGCTGAGCCGGACCACACCTTCTGCGTGGCCAAACTTGTGCGCTCTCCACCTCTCGCCAACCCGCGGTGGCCCCTGCTCCTGCAGAGCCGGACCCGATGCCCCTGCCGGAAGGGCTGCCGGCCAAGATGCTCATGGGAGCCAACTTCTACGGTACGGTTGGTGCTGACACATCCCTGCCCCGGGGAGCTCCCCTGCTTCGCCTGCAGGCATTGTACTTCCCAACCCTGCTTGCTGCTGTACGTTACAGCCCTATCCTTCCCCTCAATTGCATGCGAGCAAGCTTAGGACTGAACGCGGGCATGCCGCATGCCTTTCGCCTTTGTACGGGTGCTAGCCCACGCTAGTCACAAGCCTGCCCCCACGCACCACGCGCCCCTGCATGCCCTGCCTACGTGGCTCCTCGCCCCAGGCTGGGACTTCAGCGCCCGCGGCCCCGAGGCTGTGACGTGCGAGGGGCTGCTGCCGCTGCTGCAGCGCCACCAGCCCGAAATGCAGTGGGACGACACGGCGGAAGAGCACGCATTCAAGTACACGGTGGGTGAAGCCCGCCTGTGATAAGGGTGGTTCGGTAACAGACACCGGAGCGCAGTACACTTACGTGCACATTACACCACAGGTGTTACGGGCAGAGCCACTCTGGCTGCCTTGGCTGGTGCACTCTCGGCAGTGCATTGCCACGAGTTTGACTGTCGTACATGCGTCTTCTACGTGAGTCGAACCCGATCCATGGTTGCCCTTGCTTGTATGTGTGTCGCCCGATCCATGGTTGCCCTTGCTTGTATGTGTCTCGCAGGACGCACAAGGTGGCAACCACGTGGTGTGGTACCCCACGCCTCGAGCGCTGCAGATGCGGGTGGAGGCCCTGGAGCAGGAGGGCGTGGGCCTGAGCATCTGGGAGCTGGGCCAGGGGTGCGAGAGGTTCTTCGATCTGCTGTAAGCGTCCGTTGCGTCGCACCCGTTGCGCCATGAAGGACGGTGGCCAAGGCACAGCACGATAGGTGGCACGGGCACAGCATGGCAGCACTATGGCAGAGCGGAGGGATGCGGTTGGAGACACCGGTAGCACGCGCCTCGCCTCGCAAACGCATGCCAGGGTCATGCAGGGTCACAAGCTCGTAGTTGGTTGCCGTGTTGGTTGCTCAGTCACCAAGGTGCCCTCGGGATTACCAACAAAGAAGTGCTACCCGTACGACGATTACTAAGTAAGGATGCCCATGGCCGCGATGCTACTGAATACATCCGCATAGTCAGCTTCTGTGGCCATCATAACATATCTTGTACAACACCAGCTTGCTTTGTGCTCTGCGGTTGGGGTCACCGACAGTTCTTCGGGCAACGCTTTGCAACACGGCTCAAAGCAGTTAATGTGGACAGCGCGCACATCATTTACGTACCAACATACGGCTTCATATTATCTCGTTGTGCTCACGTAGCCACGTAAGCCTGCTCAGCGAGGAACTGTCCCAGCACACGGTAGCTTAACAAGATGGACGGCACAATGAACCCGCGATCTGTGACATTGCAACTGAACTCGCTCGATGAGAGTATGCGGCGGATGGAGCCTTATGAGGTGTCACGAGGAGCAGCGCCACCCGACGCCATCCCGAACTACAAACCGGACATCTTCGCTTATAAAGGCACTGTACAGGCGCCATGGAAGAGCGAGCAGACCCACTCGTATAGCCACCCCAAGGTACGCGTAGACTTGGGCACGCCGACCCCTCCCACCCCTCCCTCACCTGCCTACCACCACGCACGCAACGAGACTCCTGAACTTACCCGAGCCCACCCGCATGCCCCCAAACAGCAAGCGACATGCACAGCAGCTTCAAGTAACACATCACATGCGTTACCTGCCGCCACCAAGACACACGATTTGCCTTACCGCCAAGCACGCGTGCTGCTTTGGTGTTGGCACCCTTGTGCACATCGGCTCTCTCCTCCAGCGCACCGTGCGCACACGCTGACCGTTCTCCGCTGTTGTCGAACCTTGCCGACACAGGAGTACACGGGGCGCATCCTCAGCGGATCCCTCGTCCACACGGGGGGCAATACCGAGATGGCGCACACGACGCACCACACGGTGGAGCGGCCGCAGTTCCCGCCCGGCACCATCAGGGCGGCCACCTTCACCGTGACACAATACGTCCCAAACGCCGACCCAGCCCTATATGTGAGTGGTCCAACACGGCCAACTGCGCGAGTCTGCCGTACGTGCCGCCCTGAACCTGACCTCGAGAATGTCACTGACCTCCCGCAGCGCCAACTGCTTGTCACCATTACCGTCCTTAGAGCAAGTGTTCACTTTTGCTTGCACATCTTGCAGGGAATCCTCTTGTGCATTCCGTCATCTGGCACACCAACACATCCTTACCGAGCCTCCCCTCCCGCCTACCCCTCCCTCCCCGCCTGCAGGAGCTCCACGCGGTGGCCCACGCCGTTGCGCCCCAGCTGCCTGCGCTGCTGGACGCCTGCCGCTCCTACCACCTGCACTCGCCCGACGGCTGGGTCACCACCGCCGGCTTCATGACCTGCGCGCGCAAGGCGGGCCTGGAGCTCAGCCGCGCGGAGTACCTGGCGCTGGAGCGGGCGCTCACAAAGGACACCATGGGCCGCATCAACTACCTGCAGGTGGGGAACCTGCTGTGTGCGGGATCTGGGTGCGTGAAGGCTAGCTGTTGGAGTGGAGGGGCACCGCAACGTGGGGGGTATCAACTACCTGCAGGTGGAGCGAGGTGGGGCACACATGGGTCCAAGAGGGCTGGTTGGGGGAGCGCGGGAGCGAGAGCGCCAGGTGCGGGGACGCCATGCGTGGGGCCGATGGGTTTGGGAACGGTGGGTGTAGGAACTCTGGGCCCAGGGTCTGTTGGTGGGCTAAATGGTTCAATTGGGAGTGAAGTTGCAGACCGGCATAGTTCAAGGTCGAGAGGGAGGACATGGCGAGGGGGCTGATTGGCTGAGTGTTGCCGCTGGAGCGCAGTGCCACCACCAGAAGGGGTCCTATGGTGGGTCTTTCCAGGTTTGTTGGCTCACGCCCTTACTTTCTGCGTACGTCCCTTGCTTCGTTCCTGCATACTGTTGTCCTGACACGTGTACGTGTGCTTTGTCCCTGTGCCACGTCCCTCAGCTGGAGCAGCTGGTGGGCAGCATAGCGGCCGCAACGGCAGCCGCACAGGAGGGGGCGGAGTAGCACGGTTGGGTAATCGGCCAACCCGCCGCGCTCCAACCATCGAGGATCCTGGGGCCCCTTGCAGCTGTGCGGAATGGAGTTGGCTTTCGATGTGGTTTCGCATCGAGAATAGCAGGGCTAGTAGTGTTGGATAGGCCCTTCCATGATTTGCACTGCCAAAGTGCTTGGCCGTTGGTGGTTAACGTGGTAACTCGTACCAATTGCTAAAGTGCAGAGGTGGGTGGAGCGTATACTGGCTAACCTGATTTGCCGTTGTACGACGGAACTTGGCGGAGTCTATGTGTACACACACAGGTGTTCGGCATACACTTGCACTGCAGTGCAACGTATTTTACTACGCTGGTGCGTTTTGGGTATATGTATATTGCGGCTGCACCCAGTGAGGTGAAGGCGCGAAGCAGGGCTACAGTAAGGCGCGTTGCTGTGTGAAACACTGGACTGGTTTTGAATTTTGGTGTTCCCGAACAGGGGGCACTGCACGATTGCTTGGAACTGCAGCTGTGCAAATACGGTAGTAGTTTTCCTTTTTCTGTCGAAGTCCTGGTCTGGTGCGTAGAGCACGTCCGTACACTCTGGTACACTTGACAGTTGAGTGAGGACCGAGGTTCCCATCGCGTCGTCATCGTCCTGCATCGTCACAACGACCATGTTTTGATGACTCGAACCTGCTCAATCACAAGGCTAGAATTGAGCAACTTCTGGCAGTACCGCCAGCTTTTGGCTTCAACCAGTACGTTGCTCGATGCGTTGCACGGTTGCTCGTCCGACAGGGACCACCTGCCATGTGGTGCTAGCCGTCTGTACGACAGCAAGTGGGCAGGGCATGACACCCCTTGCGACCCACGCACGGCCAGTACTGCGCATGTGCCCTGCCACCGTACAGCAGCTGCACTTTTTGCATGCATCACCGGTACCGCGGTACGTAAGTACCACACTAGGTTAGCCGACAGTTGCCTCCTAAACCTGACACAGGCATGCCTTCCGACATGCCGAGGGAGGCACCCGCCCAAGACCGCGCTGACGGCCGACCAAGGCGTGCGAGCTCCACCTAGTGACGCCCAGCCTGACGTCCAGAGTCGCAGGATGCATGTGCAGACTGAACACCTAGGCCATCAAACGTGGCCTCGCGCACACCTGGTACAGCCCGGCTTTGCCTTGTCATCTCGTCGCATCTTACGGTCTACATCTACTCGCGCGGCTCACGGCGGGCCGCTTCTACTTCTCGCCCGCAGGTATGCGACGCATCCTGCAAGCGTGAGCACGCACGGTCTGGTCCTGCGCGTGCCGG
>VFQN01000181.1_pt1 | contig 129572 bp, 177 predicted proteins | sample 3512371 | NCBI WGS metagenome assembly VFQN01 (sample SAMN10412370, study PRJNA504923) | tailings metagenome | isolation source: Replicate 2 from Balatoc abandoned mine | place: Philippines: Itogon, Benguet | collected 2017-08-28 | reverse complement strand
GGGGACCCCTTCCGGTCGGGCCCACGTTTCCTGGGCCACCACCCCTCTCCTTGGGCCTAAGCCCCATGATCTCCCTCGGCCGGGTTGAGGTGCCCGGCTAGGGCTGCGAACCACTTTACTTCATGCCGGCTGTATCTTACCGGGATCGAACACGGGACAGGCAGACCATACCAGATGACCGTCTGAAGCGTGAGTAATATGTGTTTTGCAACAAATGTGTGCATGGGGGGAGTCCTCAATCAAAATCAGAGTAGCGCAGCGGAAGCGTGGTGGGCTCATAACCCACAGGTCCCAGGATCGAAACCTGGCTCTGATATTTATATTTATTATGCAATTTTGGAGCGGAAACGAGCGAAGCCGAAGCGCCAATGTTTTGGGAGTCATGGCGGCGCGAAGTGTATGTCCTCCAGCCGGGTAAGCCCAATCAGGCGCCAAACACTACCGGCCGCTGCCATTTATCACTTATTTTATAGCACTGGGCTTGGTTATGGGCGCTATGTAAGTACTGCAGCGTAACTATGACATCTCAGCTCCTGTGTCAGCGCCAAGATGGCCACATGCGCCTTTTGGCCCTACCTGCCAAGAGTACTAACCGCCCACTACATCGCAACGTTGCCATCGAGGACATTTTGATTTTCGCGAGATTGTTTGGATTCCCCGCAACCAGCAGCTCAGATGATGTTTTGGCGACGTGCCGATGCATTCGCCTAACCAGCGGCCAGCGCAGTGGTGTCTGGTGGGGCCCGAAGTGGTTTGATCTTCTACTCAGTGCATGTGCTTAAGGCGTTGAAGCGGGTTGCGGTCGCTCCTGGAAAGGAGGAGAGTTCTTGCGTGCAATACAACGCCCCAATGACCAGGACCAGGGGAGCTCCTTGGGGAGTTCCTGCGATCCGAGCTTGCCAGGTCCAGGCCATGCTAAGCCACGGATACCGTATGCCGATAGGATGTTGTATTCTGACAGTGGAAGGCAGCCGCCTGCTTATGGCGTGCTTGTAGGTGGTGCGAGTCAGTGTGAAAACTTGGGCCACGCACCCTGGCATGGCACACTACGGTACCTGTGCTTTTCCTGTGCGTCCGGTGCATAAAAGTTGCGCCGTCACCATACACCCATAGGCCCGTTGTGATGCCCGTCGGAAGGGGATGACCGCAGGATGACAGGGGTACACCAGGGTACACCTGACAAGGCTCTAAGAAACCCCCCGCCTGATTTGAGTGGGCGCCTGTATTCTTGCAAAAGGTATACGGTAAGGCCATTCCGTACTACCTTGGTGATGCATGGCGTCACACTTTCAATGTAAGGGCACTACTTGCCAGTCACCCGACCTGACCCGATAAGCAGGGACGAGCTACCGTCAGTCCTGCGCCCCTGGCTGTGGATAGCACAACTGTGTCGCCACCTCTCACCATTGCTGCTGCTGATGACTCTCGAAAGGCGTGAGAACCACAGGACGATTGCGTGCTCATCTATAACGCGCCAAACCAAATGCACCAGACAGAGTAGCATGATGCAGCAAATGCATGCAGGGATGCATCGCAACACTTGTAGGACGACACACCGAACGAAGCAGCCACAAAATTGGTGCGCGTGATGTAGCCTTCTCCCGGTCCCAATGTCTAATCATGTACCGGTAGTGCTGGTGCGCTGGAGCGTCTCACAGCCGGCACAGGCACTGCCCTGTGCCGTCAGTCCTTGCCGAGCGTAGGCGGCCAGGGCGTCAAGGTGCCCCCACCCGGACCACCCAACACGAGAGTCGACCACAAATAGGTATGAATGAACGGCAAACGCCATCTCTACACGCGGCAATGCAGCCACGTCGGGTTCACATCCAGCCAAGCACACACCGCAACCACAACAACTCAGCGACAAACACCTACTACGTAGCCTGCACGCCATGCAACCACTCATCCGACCATCTCCTCGCTCAGGTGTCTGCTCCCCTTTGACCCAGGCCCGTTACTGCCCCTACGCCCAGGTCCGGCGTGCTTGCCCCCGCCGCCGCCGCCGCCGCTGCTGCTGTTGCTATTCCTGCGGGCACCAGCAGCAGCCCAGGGCGCCCGAGCGGGGCTCCAGCCGGGGTGTGAGGCCGTCGGGTGTGGGGTGCCGTGCCCGTGTGCCGCCCTGCTGGCCTGGCCGCACGGCCCCGGGCGCCCCCCTGTCTTCGGAGCGGTGGCCCAGGGTAGCGCCGCCACCCACGGCAGCAACAGGCCCAGCCGCACGGCATCGGGGTCAGCACTCATGGTAGCCGCCCCTGGGCTGTGTTGTGGCAGCTGCTGATGAGCCTGCAGCTCTTGCTGCTGCGTTGGCTGCTGCTGTTGCCAGGCCGGCGCTTGGAGCCACCAGGCCTGCGGAAAAGAGGGCTGGCAGGAGACGCCAGCCCGTCCGTGCCCCTGTCCCGCGGCAGCCACCGCTGCCGCTGCCGGCTGCTGCTGCTGCTGGTGCTCCAGGTAGGGCACCTGGGAGTGGGGACCAGGCCCAGGTGCGGTTGCTGCTGGGCGCGATGGCGGCGGCGGCGGAGGGGGTGGGGGTGCAGGTCCGGAAGCACAACGCCTGGAGGGCAGCAGCACGCCGCCAGAGGCTGCTTAGTGGGGTGCCAGTGGTGGCGGAGCGGCCGGGGCGGGCGGCAGGCAGGCAGGCAGGCGGCACAAGCGTCAGCGCCCTAGCGCATGCGTTTAGCGTGGCGGGCAGGGTGCGGTGCGCGTGGCACGACAGGTCGTTGGGGCTAGCTGACGTGACGAGATAACGGTGACGCATGCGCAGGAGGTGCGAGGGTAGAGCAAGAGAGCAACCGTGTCGGCCAGGTCCACCTCAAATGATCTCAATTAGTGTACGAAGCCCTTTGGGCCCAGGAGGGCAGAGTAAACAACGTTTAGCCCTTTGGCCGCGCCTGCCCTTTCCCTGCAACCTGTCCACCCGCGAGCACGCCTGTGTCACGCACACAGGCAATGATGCTCAGCCCTGCTGCCGACGCACCTGCCCAGCCAGGCCGGCAGCTGCATGCAGTTGCCCCAGGCGCTGCGGAAGGGCGCGGCCGCCACCCCCAGCACGCCGCCCGCCCACTGCATGGCGTAGGACGGCTCCGGGCCGGCGGGGCCCGGCAGGAAGGAGGCGTACAGGTAGGCGTCGTACCACTGCTGCTCGGGGTTGGGCTGCCGGCCCGTGACCTGGGGATGCATTGGGGATAAGGCGTGGACGGTGTTGATCACGGCACGTGTGCGCTGGGTGATAGGCAGGTGCTTGGGGCCAGTGATGATCCTTGCGGCCCAACTGGGATCAAGGTGGGTATACCAAGGCAAGGCAGCTGTGCCGAGTTGAAGTTGCTATGCATGGCAAAGTGCTACTGATGTGTACATACGTCTTCGACCTCGTTCAAAGCGTCTGACGCTAGCGGTGAGGAGGCCAGAGTCACGCCGCCGTACGCACCAGGTGGTAGAAGTTGGGTAGCCGCGCCATGCAGCCGTACCCGGAGCTGCCGTATAGCCGCATGGCGGCCGTGTTGTACGAGATGACGTGCAGGAAGATGACTCGGCACCTGCGCACGCGGTTGTGCAACCCGGCTCAGCGATGCCCGACTGCGCGTGCGTTAGGCTGCCACTTATTGACCCGCTGAATGTGCGCAAAACTCTGTCGTTCCGAACGCCCAGTACCTGACGCACGACCACCGACGTTACGTTGCAGCTGTTTGCGATTGTGATTGAACCACGCCCCGCACCGCCGCATGTCACAGCAAGACCTCCACGCACTTGCGTCAGTTCAGGCCCCTGGCCTGCCTGAGCGTTGAAGCTGCAGCAGCCCTGCGCCGCAAGACCCAGCATCACCACCACATACACCGCCACCAACGGTTTTTCTGCTGTCCCCACCTGAGCCGTGCCGCGTGCTGCTGCACCAGCCCCAGCAGGCTGCGCGCCACGCCGCACTGCCGGCAGCCCTCCACCACGCCCAGCGTCAGCACGTACACCGCCGCCTGGCCGTCCAGCGAGCGGGCGGACAAACCCATCACCTCACGGTCCTGGGGGCAGGGAGTGCAGGGAAGCGTGTATTGGAAGGACCACGGAAGATGGACTAGGCAGGATGTAACACAGCGGGGGATATGTGGAACGGCAGGATGGAGGAGGGGAGGAAGGGGTGTGCACCAATGGCGCTGGGAGAGGACCGGTGGAACCGTCGGTGCACGAGCAGCACACCGGTGTTGAGTGTGGGCAGACCAGCCGTGCAGCGCACACAGGGGACCTGTGATTGCAGCTGCTGTCCTTCCCGCCAAGGTGCAGTCCCAAGTTTGTTGCCATGTGGCTCTTACCACTGGGTCGCATTCGTAGAAGTACACGAGGCGGGCGGTCACGAAGCCCACAAGGTGGTCTGAGCCCTGCTCGTTGTGCACCGCAGCCCAGGTGAAGACCCTGCAGTACATTGGCAGGAGGGTGGTATCGGATGGTGGGATGTGGTGGCAGTCGATGGCTGTGTGGTGCGCTGGGAGCCTCAGGGGCCAGGGAGGCAAAACTCAGTGCTGTCAGTCGAAGCGCCGCAGCGCACAGCCTGGTCGCTGCATGCAAATAGGCACATACATAGCAACCGCCAAGGCCTTTTGCTGAAGCGCCCTTGATCACACAACATAACCTAGGGCTGCCTGGCTCGTCCCAGTAGAGGTCACCTGCACCCCCTCTGAGCCTCTGTAGGCCATACGCCCATACCTGTCTTGCCCCGACACCGCTTTCCGAAAGAAAACCTCTTCATAGTCGATAGGGAAGAGTTCGTAATGGATTCTCTGCAAAGGTCATGATCCCGCGTGGGTTGTTACCTCCCCTCGCACGATCGGCATCTATCTCGGGTGCAGCACAGGCCCTGACCACTCTCACCTTCAGCGCCTCAAAGTCGCCATATTGCAGTGGCCGGTAGTATATGTTCAGTGCTTGCGGAGGCCCAGCGAACAACTTCGTCGCGCTCGAATCATGGAAGCTATTAGCCGCGACTGGCCACATAGGCATGCCATACTGTAGTGGTGCATGCTGAGGATTTCCAGCAATGCTGTAGGAGTTATCCGTGAAGCCTGGTGAAGCTTGCTGGTATGCAGCTGCGTTGTATAGCCCCGCAACAGCCAGGCTAGACATAAGAAATCACTGCATAGCTAAAGGTTGTTTGATGCAAGTGCTGAAGGTAGGCCGTCTGTGCCTCCTAAGTACGTATTTGCCTGCTGGTGACTCCTTGGGCACAGGATTAGGCATCAACATCAGGGCTCGGTGCCGATATATGTATGAAAGTACGTTTAAATTAAGCGGAGGCTGACGCGGTTGCTTGGATAGTCGGGCGCAACCAGCGCGCCTCGTACGGTACGGGGGCTGCAGCAGAGGCTCCCCTGGGCATGGCTCACCCATGGCCACCGTCCACCCCTGGGCATACCGGCACGACAAGTAAAACCGGTTATGCAGAGCATCGTTATGAGGACATAGACGAGGCAGTAGTGCAGGGTAGAGCTGTCCAAGCTGTCCCAAGAGATGTCGTCCCTTGTCTCCTCCATGCTCTCAAAGCAACCCACTTGGGCACTCGCTACACGAAGTACCAGCGAGCAGGTAGGTTATGCGCAGTGCGGCATGGCGGCACCGACGCGTGTTGACCGTAGCCTGCCCGAGATTACGCACGCCTGACCCGATTCCTCCCGAGAGGCACCACGGACCACGCGCGCTCCTACCTTACAACCCGACAGGCTGTCAGCTGCACCTGGCTGCACACCAGGATCACCGGGACACCCTCTTTGCTGGCGAATATGCGGTTGCAGCGTATTGCCCCGTGCTTCCATGCGGGGCCAAGCAGTGGGAGGATGCACGGAGGAGGCACCCGGGGCCCCTTGACGTTTTGCTCCCCTGAGCCACTATAAAGCACGTGTATGTTCAGCGCTTTAGTGCAGAGCGGTTGAGTTGTTTGGCACCCCCACGTAGCCACGTTGCTTGGGTGTTCGGGCCAGGCAAGCCAAGTGCTGGTTAGAGTGCCTGTACGCCAGCAAGTCGTAGCAACATAAACCCAGCAGTAAGAGCTACGTGCTCACATGGAGAGATCTCACTGAAACAATGATGACACGTCAAACAGTGCCCTAGCCCATGTGAGACTTCGGCAGTGAACACCTGTACCCCATACCGCACCAGCCCCTTTCCCCAGCCCCAGCTAGCACCCGTGCATAGTGTCGCCAACAGCACCACGCTTCACCTGCACCCGCTGACCGCGTCATAAGCAGCAGCAAACGGCCCCTCCCCCACCAACGACCGCGACACAAGGTGCACCCGCACACCCATGCGCCCGTGGGCGCCCACATCCCCCTCCCCAGCCTGCTGTGCCTCCTCCTGCCCCTCAGCGCCGGCCCCTTTTCCCCAGGAGCCGGTTCCCCACACCTCCCCAATTGCTCCCCGCTTCCCGCCCGCTCCCTTAGCCTCCGCCTCCTCCACCTCCACCGCCCACAGCAGCAGCAGGTCTCCCCTCTCCGCCCCACACGCCCGCAGCCACGGCCCCAGCCTTGCCACGTCCCACTCCACCATGCCCCCTTGCTTAGCACGTGGCGAACCGCGCAGCTCCACCGCAGGCAGCTGCGGCCCGTACGGAAACGCCACCGCGCGCACGGCCACCGGGTCGGGCTTGACCCCCGGCGGCACCAGCGGCCGGCACAGCCGCACCACGGCCTCCTTGATGCTGACCTTGCCGTCCGTGAAGGCGCGAGAGGGCAGCACCTTGGCCATCTTGTGTGTTACGGGTGCGGCCAGCCAGCTGCACAGCTGCACAGTGTCGTCCTCGTCCAGCCCCGCATGCCGCAAGCGCTGCTCGGCAGCCTGCAGCGCCTTAGCAGAAGCCGGCGGGTTGTACCGTGACAGGCGGGGCGAGGGGGGGCCCGGCCGGGCCTTCTGCTTGCTCCTGCTGCCCTGGCTGGCTGGTGCGTCACTAGCTGTCTGGAGTTTAGCTGTGCTGCTGTCGTTGGAGCTCGGAGCGGGGCCTTGCGACTCGGCTGTGGACAGGACACCACTGCGGATTACGTTGCTGCTGCCGCCGCCGCTGCCGCTGGGCACGACAGAGCCCTTGCTTTCCGGTGTACCATTACCGCTGCTGCTGCCGCTGCAGGCCGGCGGCTGCACTCCACTGCTGGCCCCCACGCGCGCCAGGCTGCCCCACAGCTCCGCCTCGCTGCCCACCCACCACCGCCTGTGCGCCAGCAGCAGACCCATGCGCCTGACCAGGTCCGGGTCCCGCTCCTGCACCCTCAGCAGCTCGATGCCCAGCTGGGGCCGCCCTCCCACAACCCTGTCCGCAGAGGAGGGCCTCCCCTGGCTCTGCGCAGGGGAGGGTCTCCCTTGGCTTTCCGCAGGTGGGTGTACGACACGCAGCAGGATGAAGTCCTCATCCGGCTGGGCACCGTTGGCCTGGTAGAAGGCCGCCAGGCCGCCTATCTCCAGGTCCACGCTCCCGCTCTTGCGCAGGCGGCACGTGAGGGTGCAGCTGGGCGGCAGCGTGTCCCGCCGCTGCTGCTGGGAGGCAGAGGCGGAGACGGTGATGTTGACGTTGGTAGCGGTGTAGGGTATGTCGGTGTGGGGGGCCAGCTCCTTGGCCAGCTGCTCAGGCACGGCGACCCTGCCCCTGTTGGTGCTGTAGGGCTTGAGCCGCCTCAGCATGCACGTCGCAGTACTGGTGGTGGTGGTGCTGGCGCTGGTGCTGTTGGTGAGGCTGGCGGTCATGCTGCCCGGGTGACCGTGCGGCGTGGAAGCCGAGTCCGTAGGGGGCACCGATGTCGAGTCTGCACCGGCTGTCGCTTCACATACAGTTCCCATGGTCGATAATGTTCTCCTGATTAAGGGCTGGACTGTGGCAGGCAAGGCCGCTGGTCGCAATGTCCATGGTGTCGGGAGCGGCCGTGCTGCCCTCGCGGCTGCACGGCTCTGAAGGCTATGTAATTTCATAAGCATGAACTATATGCTTCTTACGATGTGCAACTGACCGCAGCCAACGCATGCTGTCTTTGTTTTCCCGCGCAGAACCGAAGGGTCGCGCAACCATCGCCACGACCTCCGCCTTTGTGTACTCAGCCTGCGTCGGTGGCTCCGTGCTGCTCATCAGGTCTCAGCTGTTGGCCGCTGTTATGCCACGTGTATGTCATATAACTTCCTGCGTTACAGTGATGGCCAGCCACATGAGCGTCAAGACGCATACATTGTGTTACGTTCCACGCACAGACCTGCTGGAGTTACGCCTACAGGCTGTCAGCATGAGTACCGTACGCCCATCCAGTCCAGTCCACAGTTTACAGCCCACATATCTTGGATGCGATGAGCCATGGTCCACCGCGCAGCGCAGCAAATGCAACAACGAAGTCCTAGTCCCACAGGAAGTACTACCAGTGCTGCTGCAACAGGCCTACAGGCGTTGAGCAACGCAAGTTGTCAACAGGCGAAGTCCGCTGCGATAATCGCCTGCAAGTGCATTTGTCGCAACTGGTGTGACGGCAACGCAACATGCACAAATGGTACACCAGACAACACATACAGCCACCACCGCCCGGCGCAATCCCCGAACACCTGGTCCTGCCCATACGGTGCACAGTGGTGGAGCCAACCCATGCATCCCTGTATCAACTATGCATCCACCATATCTATATACTTACCATGCACAACATGCCAATATACAAAACATCGTGTTCTCTCAATGCACCAACCTCCCGACCACCCAGTACCGGTACCTCAGCTGCCCTTGCTTCATACACCTAACCCTTCATGCTCTCCTGTCCATATACTGCACGTTACCGCCCACACTCTTCCTGGACAACAACTGCACGAAGACTTCTCGAACCATTACTAAGACGCTGTTCCCCTCCCTCCTTTGGTGCGCTGCCCCTTACGAGATGGGCACCTCGTGCACCTTGGGCTGCGGCACGGGGGTCTTGGGGATGCGCACGCGCAGCACGCCGTGCTGCGTGGTGGCGCTGATGCCGCCGCGGTCGGCGTCGTCGGGCAGCGACACGCTGCGCACGAAGCTGGCGAAGCGGCGGCTGCGGGGCCGGGCCACCTCGCCCTTGGCCTTGTCGCCCTCCTCGGTGGTGGTGGTGGTGGTGGTGGTGCTCTCCTCCTGGTGGGTGCCGGTCATGGTCAGCATGCCGTCCTCGGACACGGTCACCTGTGCCGGGATGGGGCAAGGGACGGGCGCGCGGGAGTAGGGGAGCAAAGGCGTGTCAGCATGGGAGTTGGTGGGGTAGGAGGGCACACGGGGGAGGTGGGTGCGCGCTGTGGCCGAGGTGCGGCAGGAACTGGGCCAGCGACAGGCTGCTGACCGGCACGGCGCGCGGTCACGCGAACCTCAGCAGGGCCAGAACGGCCAGTACCGGTACTTCTGCACCATCGCCGCAGAGATTTGACCTGAAAACCATCCATGACGTGCTTCGACTCACACGGTTTGCCGTCCAGCCCAGCCTTACAAGCCGGCATTCCTGGTAGTTCCCATGAATATTACGGTAGTACCCAGCTGTCCCGCACGGACGCACCTTGATCTCATTCTTGTCGAATCCCGGCACCTCCGCAGTGACGGTGTAGCCCTTGTCGTCCTCCTCCACCTCCAGGGGCACCAGGCGGGCGGCGGCGGCCAGGGGAGACCCCGCCAGGGCGCCCGGCGCGCGGCGGGCCACCAGCGGCGCGGCGGCGCGCTCGAAGAGGTCCATGCCGAAGGGGTCGGGCAGGCCGAGGGCGTTCATCACGGCGTCCATCTCGCGCTGCATCTGGAACATGTGGTCGGCCATGCGCCTGTGGTTTAGTTGGGGACGTGTGGGAGAGGAGGGTGCGTGAGGGTAAGGTGAGTTGAGGCGGCCGGGGAAAAGGGAGTTGGGGCGGAGGTTGTGCATACGCCAGCGTTGGGTGCATGTGCAGGTGGACGGCAGCGGCTGGCACAGAATTCATACCGGTAGTGTCAGCTATGCTAAGTTGGTTCGGGTGAGGCACGCACGGTCTGGCTGAGAGTCTCAGCGGAACGCTAACTGGCTGTGTCAGGTGTTGGGTACGCAGTAACTCAGCCGTCCTGACACCTAGGCAAAATGTAGCGGTGATGCGACACGGCTAGCAGCTAGCGACGACCCACCTGAAGGGCGTGGGCATCATCATCTCAGGCATCATCAGGCTGCCACCCATGCCTCCGCGCTGGCTGGTGGCCATCTCGCCCCTGTTGGTGGTGTCCGGAGTCGACAGCTGCTGCTCCTCCTGCTTCTGCTGCTGCTGCTGCTGCTGCTGCTGCCTGGAGGGGTCGGCGCCCTTGCCGGTGGGCGACTCGTGCTGCTGCGCGCGGGTGAAGAGCGACGCGGCGCGGGGGCGGGGCACCAGAGGCGTCAGCAGCAAGCGCTGCAGCCGTGGAGCGGCCAGGCAGCTGCCGGCCAGCGGCCGGGCTGCGGTGGCGGAGGCGGAACGGAGCGTGGTCGCCATAAGGGCGGATAGCATTAGCGTAGGCAAACGAGCGTAAGCGTCGTGTAGACTGATGAGAGCAAGAGTTGAGCTGATTTTGCACAAGCGTGAGGAATTGCCGTTGAAAAGTGCTATATAGGATGTTTCTGGTGTGTCGGAGTGCCAGGACTTCTGTCTGCGGCTTTATACTGAGCCGTGGGCTGACGTGAACCTTGTACGTCCGAGCACGATGCTTCTGGAGCCGTTAGTTCTCGATGTATCCCCGAAAGCGCTGCTTACTCCCACTGACAGCGAGACAGGATCTCGCAGCCATCCGGTCACAACACAGCGCTCGCTGCATAGCTCGCCCGCCAGCGTTCTGTCCCCGTCCAGCACAGGTCCAACTGACCCATGGGTCATTGCCTCAGCGCCAGGGTGAGGCCGCTTGTGCTCAGGCGCTTTGCATGCAATCTGGACTCTTCGTGTCAATATCTTGCTTCACACTTAGCAAACCAAAGTAGGTGGGAGCAGCACATGCGTCACCCTGCCATTTGAGCAGCAGCGTGGCGCGTGCATACCGGTAGACCGAGGCGCTACAACAGTTGGACCGCCCTGGTTGCCGCTGAACTCGGCTCTCCTTGGTTGATATGATCGACAGCTGGTTAACTGGAGCCTAATCATGTTGCGGCTCGCGTCGCTCGCAAGCGGGTGAGAGCGATACCCTCGCGCCCTTCCGCTTGCGGTATTCTGGCCATGCAAAACCCAAGAGTTTAACATGCAGGTGTTCTATTAACATTGTGCACTAGCGCAATGCTCTTGCCTTTAAACTTCTGGGCCATGCCTGCTGACCCTCTCTTGGCTTCCGCATAGGGTGCTGGGTCATAGGGCGGCGTCGGCGGTCGTTGCAGGCGGCAGCCGCTGGCCCCCACCGTGCCTGTGTGAGTCAACAGGCACGTGCGGTGACGCCTCAGGCCCGCTAGCGCACCCGGCTGCAGCAGCCGGACAAGCCACACAGAAAGTCAGCCAATTGTGCCCTGAGGCGCCTTCTGCACGCGCCTATTGCAGCAGCAGCAGTAGCAGCAGCAGCAGCAGCAACAGCGAAACCAACCAGACGCAGTCAGCGGGTGTAGGGGCAACGCCACCAGAGGACGAGGCGCAGGGGCAGCAGGAGGACCAGGAAAGAGATCAACAGCAGGGCCGAGAGCAGGAGCGGCAGAGGGACCGGCAGCGGGACCGGCAGGTGCAGGCGGCAGCAGAGCCCCAGGCGGAGAGCGGCCAGGCGTGTGAGAGCAAGGACGCAGCAGCCCGGGACGTGCTGCTGTCGCGTGTGGCAGCCCTGGAGGCCGAGGTGGCAGCGCTAAGGGAGGCGGTGGGATCACGAGGCAAAGAGGGTGGTGGGAGGGGAAGTGGTGGTGAGGAGGACCGGGGGATGAGAGGGGACCCGCATGGCACCAGCCTGACGGGCAGGCCGGAGGGGGAGCAGGCGGATTGGGCAGGGGGCGGTGGTGAGAAGGGGCAGGAGGAGGGGAAGGACGCGGGGGCACGTGGGGGTGGGAGCGAGCAGGGAGATGAGGGTGGGAGTGGGGGTAGCAGCGGGGACGGAGGAAAGGAGAGTGGGGGGGAGCAGAGGGAAGAGAGGTGGTTTGGGGACGGGGAGGGGCGACGGGAGGGGGGAGCAACGGAGGCTGCGGCGGAGAGCCTAGCCAAGCTGCACCCCAAGATCACGCGGCTTGTGCAGTCAGGTGCGGGGCTGCGGCGGGGATGAAGCGCAGGGGGCGTGACTGGTGCACCTGCAGGCGGTGGGACTTGGACTGTTGGTGGGACAACGGCTTGGATTGCCTGGCTCCACGGCTGTCATTGACCTTGGCTCTCCCTTCTCCTGTCCCCTTGCTCAACACCTACGGCACCCAGCTACCCTCCCGCATGCCCTCTGCCTGCCTACGCAACCTGCGCCAGCGCAACGTGATTTCAACCATTGAAGTACCAGGTGCAGTTGCACACGTACTTGCAATACCTTGTTCGCCGCCCTTTTCGCACCCTTCTCGTACCCCGCCCGCAGGCTACCTGGAGTCGCTGCACCACCTGCGCCAGCGCATCATGATGGACGAGTGGGAGGGCGGCGGCAGGCAGCGCGCGCTGCGGCGGGCGGTGGCGGACCTGGAGGCGCAGCTGGCGGAGCGGGCGGAGGGAGGGCAGGGAGGCCAGGCGGACGGGGGCCAGGCGGGCGGGGACACGAAGGAGGGGCAGCAGGGCGGCATGGCTCTGAGCTGGGAGGAGCTGTCGGAGCTGTACAAGGTGGGCACGGCCTGGGATGAAGGGGAACCTCAACCTTGGCGCCGCACCTGCTACCGATATTGCCATGCAACCTAGCGCGGAGCAGGTGCTCGCGTACCGATCATGACTTAATGGAGCCTCTACCCTTACCCGGGGCAGTGGTGCATCCACTACTCCATGCAAGCAAGCGCCTGACATGCCCCCAACACCGCCGTGCCTCCCGTCGTCCCATGCCTAGTGTCCCATCCAACGTCTGTGCACAATGCACGCACCCATTGCCCTCGCAGGACCCCACCAACCTGTCCATCATCCGCGACCCGCGGGTCCGCAGTACGGCGCGTGCCGTACTGCAGCGCGTGCTGGACGAGCGGCACGAGGCCGTACGGAAGGGGGCCACGGACCTGGCCAAGGAGCTGGCCGACCAGGTGACCAAGGGCCCCGCGGACCTGCTCAGCGGGCTGTGGGGGCTGCTGCCGCTGCCCGCCTTCCTCAAGGGGAAGTGATGATGGACCGGTATGAGTGGATGTGCTGGTGGCCATCCCACGCCGTCTGGTGGATTCTTTGGACGATGTGTACTGGCAGGCGGCACGCGGCAGCACCCGACGTGCACGCGTTACTGTAGAACTGCGTAGCCAAGCTGCACAACAGCCTTGAACATTTGCCGAGTGGCGTCTAGGTATCGGTGTTGGGGTTGAGCAAACGGAACGGACAAGGAATGACGGACAAGGAGTCCTAGTGTTCCAGACTGTGACAGTGACCCAGTGTAACACAGGAGGGCTGCGGCCTGCCGGCCTGCGGCCATGAGAGTACCGTCTGTGCAGATCAGGCTGGATCAGGTTACGCCGTAGATCGCGGCGGCGGCGTTAGGCAGGGGGCTCCCCTGCCGTTAAGGCTTGTCTGGAGTGTAGCAGGGCACGCTGGTATGCAGCAGTAGGCGCGGTAGTGGCCATGTGACGCTGGAGAGATGTTCCCTGTAAGCTGCTGTAAAGTGTATGGCTGCGAATGGCCCATTTCACTTCGAGCCCACCACACAGCAAGCCGCCTGCGCCGCCTTTACAACATCAGCTGATGAAAGAGCGCCAACCATTTGATTGGAGCTAGCAGTGCATCTTGTTACTCATTACGGATGCATCGACGTACGTACACTTCCACCCTGTGACACACATGTCCGGCGCCCAAGGTCTACACAATCCAGGCGCCCCCGCTGTACGACAGCCACTGCCGTACCACGCTACAGCCACGCCGTCCACCCCTCGTACATGGCCGCGAGCCGGTCCACGCTCGTGGCCTGCCGTACCAGCATCTCAGCCTGCTCTACCACCGACAGCGCAGGTGACGCCGTCGCACTCGCTCCCGCACCCGCACCGCCACCGCCACCCGCAGCACCACCTGCTAGCTGCCCCTCCCTGCCCTCCAGCTTCGCCACAAACCGCCTCAGAGCACCCGCCGCAAAGGCACGCCTCCGCGCTTCTTCCGCTGCTGACCTCCGCGCCCGGCGGTGGGGCGGCAGCTGCTGCTGCTTGAGCGCTTGCGCCTTAACCACAGCCCCGCCCACAGCCGCTGCAGCGGGACCGCTGGCACCAGCCGACCCCTCGCCTTCCGATGCGCCTAGCTCTCCTACAGCCGCAGACGGCCCTACCCGAGACTCAGGCGCCGACAAAGGTGTGCTTGCGCCACCCTGCTGCAGCTGCTGCGCCTGGCTTGCACTGATCCCTGCGGCTTCCTCTCCCGTAGCGGCCCCCGTCAGCTGCTCCGCTGCCGCCACCGCCGCTGCTGCGGCCGGCGCCTCCGGGGCCTCCGGCGGCAGCAGGTGCTTGGACTGTACTGCTGCGGCGATGGAAGCGGCTGCGGCGGCCAGGGTCGCCAGCTCGGAGCCCAGGCAGGACACGTTGTGCGGCAGCTGCGGGCAGTGGTGATGGACAGTGCCTTAGATACAGCAGTGGAAGACTTTTGGGTGACACAGCGACTAGCGCACTGTTCGAAGCCACGTGGCCGACCCCTTGTCCTCCACAGCCCACGAGCGCGCAACACTCATGCTGAGGCCGGTGCCCCCACTCCATAAAATCTCTTCAGGTAGTACCCACCTGCGTAATGCTTTGCTGCGCCGATTGCAGCGCCGCCACCGGCGCCGCCAGCTGCGCCAGCAGCGCGTTGGCGCGCTCCGCCGTCGCCGTCGCAGCGGCCTCGCCCCCGAGCAGCTGCGCCGACAGGAACCCCACCTCCGTCTGCATGTCCGGCGGCAGCAGCGCCGTCGCGTCCGCCGCCGCGAGCGCCGCCGCCGTCGCGGGCAGCGCTGCCGCCAGCGCCTCCGCCGCCTGGCGGGCATGGCCCAGGTGCGAGGCGACGGCGGCGGCGACGGAGGCCATGTCGGCGGCGGCGGGGTGCTGCGACATGACGGCGCCCAGCTCGCGGAGGGCAGGGCCTGTTGGTAGCAGGTACAAGGACGGTACACGAAGCGGCATAAGAAAGGAGACGCAGGCGGAGGTACAGGAACGGGCGTAGGGGCACGCTAACGAAAAGCCGGGGCCACGCCGCCGAGGGTATGCCGCGAGTAGCGGGTGGTAAGGAGGCAGAGGCAACCGTGCTTGCTACGCCCGCAGCACACTAGGGAACTGGCAGTAGTCCGGCTTGGCCCTTGGTACCATGGTGTTAAGACACCGTGCCTTTCTTTGCCAGCATGCTGACCCGCCCGTCCTCACCTATCTTGCCCGCCAGCAGCTGCTGCAGCTGGCCAGCCGTGGCCTCCGCCTCCGCCAGCTGCTGGCCAGGCCCCGCCCCCGCCGCCAGCTCCAGGGAGCCCGCCACCAGCTGCGGCAGGTGCGACTGCAGCTGGCTGCTGGCAGACACCTCCTCGTACTGCGGGGGCCGTACGACAAGCAGGACCAACTTGTCAGACAAACACACGCATGGGAGGTCGGCATAGGCTTGATAGGCTCGGATACCACCGCACATGCTTGTCCGCACCAATAGCGTCCTACCGTAAACGCCCCAAGAACATGCACAACAGGCCCCCTGTGAGCCCTTCACCACGCTTTCGCCCATGAGCCCCTTCAGCCCACCTGCGCCACCTCGAGGGCGTACCGAGCCTCCCCGGCCTGCCTCGCGGCCTCCGCCGCCCGCTGCGCCGCCTCCGCCGCCGCCGCCTGCCGGCCCGCCTCGCCGCCGCCGCCCGCCAGCCGCGTTATGACCTCTGCTCGGCCTAGCAGCTGCGCATGTGTCGCGAAAGCGTCCGCCACCGCCGGGCCCCCGCGCACCCAGCTGATGCCCTGCCGCGAGTACTCGAACTGCAGCAACGCCTCAGCAACCTGTGGAACAGGATACGCGCTGTGCATCAGCCGCCAAACAACAGGTCCCTCCCCCTTGCATTGGAAGCACGTGGGGCACCGACCTCGGCACAGTAGCCTGACCACACCCGCCTGCCAGCTTCAAGCCGCCCGCAGCCACATACCGGTAACCCACGGGCCTGGTCAGACGACTGGTGCACGCCCGCAAGCACTTGCTACACGCATTTTACGCCCGCACCCTTGCGTTTTGCGCTTCCCTTCGCGGCCCCTCACCTGGCACAGCCGCGTCACCAGCGCGCGGCTCTCCGCTAGCCACTGCTGCCGCCGCGCCGTCAGCGCCGCCGCCCTCTGCGCCGCCAGCTGCGGGTCCACGGGCCAGGCGTGCGGCGCACTGCGCAACAGCGCCACCAGCTGCGACACCGCGCCGCCGCTGGCCGCCTCCCAGCCGATCAGGGACTGCTCCAGGCCGGGGAGCACGTCCACCGCAGACTGGGGGAGACGTGCGCGGGGAAAGGGAAAGCAAGGGAGGGTTGAGGATTGAGGGCTTGGGCGTAGCATGTGAAAGAGAATGCGGAATGGTTTCTAGCGCTGGAGTGTGGCTCCCTTGCAGCTGAAGAGGTAAGCAACCAAAGCTATAGCCCAACTACCACCAACTCGGCGTGGGCCCCATGACCATGTACTGACGTGTCATCTGGCCTGCAAGTGCGTGCATGCCGTACAACAAAGGCTACTTGGCAAGAGCTCGTCACCCCGTGGGCGCACCTGCAGCATGGTGAGCAGCTGCAGGCGGCTGCTGGCCGCCACCCTCGCGCTGGGCTGCAGGGGGTCCACCGCCCGCGACAAGAACTGCGCCAGCGCACCCCCGACGTGCGGGTCCACTAGGGCCCCGGAAGTAGCAGCTGGGGCGGCCCCTGCTCCGGGCGACCCGGATGCCTGCTGCTGCTGCTGCTGCGCGTTGGGCTGTGCAAGCAGCAGCTGGTGCTCGTGGGTCCACTCGTAGGCAGCTAGCCGCTGCAATCGCAGCGAGCGCAGGTGGCGTGCCTCTGGGCCTGTGACCCAGGGTGTGGGACTGGCAGCGGCAGGGGTGGCGGCGGTTGCGTCCGGTGAGGGAGTGGTGCTCGCCGCCGCGGCACGCGCCGCCGCCACCGCCAACTGCTGCGCCGTCGCCGCCAGCTGCTGCCAGCTGACGACTGGAGCTGCCGCTGCCGCTGCCGGCAGCTGCAGCCCGCCGCCGCTGACGCCAACGTCGCCGCCGTCGCCACCGAAGCCGTCATCAAGGTCCAGGTCCAGACCGAGGTCGACGTCGCCAAAGTCGTCGTCACCGCCGACGCCATCCCCGGCGCCCATGCCCAACAGGTCGCCTGCACTGCCGCCCTGGTAGCTGCGCCAACCGCCTCCGCCTCCGTCGCCCGCCTCATCGTCACCATCCCCGCCGCCAGCGCCGCCTCCGGTGTCCAGCATATCCTCCTCCTCCTCCTCCAAGCCGCCCAGCAGCTCGCCCTCTCCCGCAAGACTTGGGTCAAAGCCTGTGAACGGCACCAGCTCTGCCGCAGCTACCTCTGGCTCCTGCCCTGTGATTTCCTGCCCTGCACCAAGGGCCTCTGCACCTCCCCCAACCTCCCGGCCCTCAGCCACTGCGGCAATCTTGTCCCGCAGCGCCTGCAACACTGGTAGCACACACGCCTCCATGCGCGCCCCCAGCTGGCTCGCCGCCTCGCCCGCCAACAGCTTCAGCACACTGCCATACACCTCACTTAGGGCAGAGTCACCGCCCGCCACGCCGCCGCCAGCTGCTGCCCCTGGCCTTATCGCCCGGCATTCGTCCAACAGCGCAGGCAACTTCCGCGCGAACGCCACACACCTCCACAGACGCCGCATAGGGGCAGGCAGCTCGTCCTGCTCCCCCTGCACCTCTCCTGCACCCTGGCCCACAGCCTCCACTGCCTCCGCCACCGCTGCCCACCACACCGCCAGGGCAGACACCGCCGCATGGGCTCCCCCTACTCCCCCGGCCCCGCCCCATCCCTCTCCAGCCGCTGCGGCCCCGCCAAAGCGCACCGCAGCAGCCGCAGCCTCCCGGTCTACCTGCTGGTACCGCATCAGCAGCAGCTGATGTGGTGGCTGCCCTGTAGCCGACGTGTACGACGCAAGCTCAGGCGGCAGGTGCGCCCTGCTGGTTACCCCTGCCCCCACTAACGCCTCGTACACCCGTACCAGCGCCGCCGCCAGGGCGTCACCCGCCGCCGCTGCCGCCGCCCGCAGCTCTTGCGAAACGGCATCTCGCGACGCCCAGGCGCCCTCCAGCGCCCGCAGCTCCTCTTGCATAACGACCGCCTCCGCCGGCACCAGAGCAGGGTTAGCCAGCCTCCCCGCCAGCTCCGCGGCCCGCTGTTGGTATGTCGCAACCAGCTCTGCCAGAGCCGCCAGCCGCACTTGGGCGTCGCGTCCGGCCCGCACCGCCGCCTCAACGGGGCCTACCACCGCCGCCAAGTCCGCCGCCGCCGCTGACATGGCGCCGCCGCTGCCACCGGCCGCCACCGGCGCCCACAGCTGCGCAACCAGCTCCGGAGCCGCGTGAGCCGCCAGGCGCTGCAGCAGCGCCGGCCAGCGGTTGCTGGCCTCGGCGGCTGCCGCCAGCCAGGGCAACGGGTTGCCGCGAAGCCCGTCTGAGCCTGAGCTTGCGACACCCGCTAAGGCAGGATGCACCGTGGCGTCCGTCCCGGCATCTGTTTGTCCAAACAGGGCGGCCGCAAGGCCGGCGCTGGCAGCGGCGGACGTTATCGCGACAACGGAGGCCACGGCACCGCGGACGGCTGCCAAGCGGGACAGAGCGCTCATGGCTGCTCCCGGGCCTCTGTCGCTGCTTTGCTGCTGCAGCCTCGCCGAAACTGTATCGAGGGCGGGCTGCAAGCCTTGCGCAGCAAGGGCCAGAAGCCCCCTGGCCACCACACCCTGCCGGTGACCCGACTGGTCGCGCAGCTGAAGCAGCAGCCGCGCCAACTCCCTGCCAGCAGCACCCTCCTCCGCAAAGCCCCAAGCCATCGCTCCTCCCGCTGCCATAGCCTTAGCATCCTGGCCCTCCGCCATCGCCCTCGCCGCCGCCAGGACACCGCCCAACAGCTCCCTCCCAGCCACCGCCACCGCTGCCGCTGCACCCGCATCCTGCCCCTGTCCGTACACCACAGCCGCCGCAGTCGCCAGGCGGTGCGAGCCTCGCAGCGCCAGCCACTCCGACAGCACATCGCCCGGTCGGGGCTCCTTGGGCGCCGCCACCTGCGCCGCCGCCACCGCTGCTGGCGTCACGCCGCCCGTTGCCAGCGCCGACAGGGCCTCCGCCCAGCGGTGGTGGTAGCTGGTGGCCGGGTAGGAGCCGGGCAGCAGCTGGCGGATGATGGTGCCGTACGCGGTGAGGGCGGATACGGCTTGCCGTACGGCCGCCTCGCGCTGTCGCAGCAGGCTGGCGCCCTGCTCGTCGTGCGCGCTGCAGGACAGGACGAGCTCCTGTACGGGAAGCAGCAGAGGGCCGGGAGGATGATCTACCTGTCCGGTTTGCACTTATGTATTGCCTGGCGTTGGCAGGTAATAAACCCTTGGCGCAAAGCTATGCACTCATTACCACGCCCTGACTGCCATGCGTACTTAGCACGAAACACACTGCATCAAAGAGTCCAGGCGTTACTGCGCAGCAGCTTACCTCCGGCGCCTGAGCCAGCGCCGAGCCGTCCCCGCCCACCACCAGCTGCATCAGCCCCGCGCCGCCAGCGCCGCCACTCGCAGGCGTCCCGGCCCCCGTCAGCGGGTCCAGCAGGCCCAGCACGCAGCCGCTCTCGGCCGCCCGCCAGGAGGCCCCGCTGGGGGTGGACAGCTCCACCTCCAGGAAGGAGCCGTCCCTGCACGGCGCAGGGCGGTGGCATGGCACATGCAGGGTGGATGACTACCGTATGCACCACGGAACAGCGGCTGGTGGCGGTCCGTTAAAGCGGGCGGGTCAAAGGTGCAGCCTTGTTGTATGGCACTCAGTGCAGAAGCTTACAGGAAAGAGGTCAGCAGCCAGGTGAATGCACGCAGAAGCTGAAAGTGGAAAGGGCTCAACCCACCGCAGCACGCCAAGTGCGCCCAGGTGCTGCTGCGCCCACGCGGTGCATGCCTGCAGCAGCTGCGGCACCGCAGCCGCCAGCGCGCCGGCCTCCTGTGTCAGGCTGGCCGCCTCCTGCGCCGCAGCGGCGATGACGGCTCGCGCCTCCGCCTCCGCACGGTTCGCAGCCTCCAGGGCAGCCTGCAGGCGGTGATACATCATGTTCATACGCTGGCAGCCCAGACACCAGCAGTCAAACAACTCCACATCCATGGGCGGACATATGAGGTACGTTCCCCAATAGACACCACATGAGCAAGCCACGCGAGGCGCGGTTCCGTGGATGGGCAGTGAACCTTGTGGATACAACATAACGCAGATACGTATCAGATCCAAGGATCAAGGTGTCCACTTCACCGCCGTACCTTGGCGGCCATGCCCCGCTGCTGCGCCTCCAGCGCCGCCCCGCGCAGCGCCTCCGCAAAGGCGTGCGCCTCCGTATAAGACAGCAGCGCGCCTACGGGGCCCTCGAGCAGCGCCATCAGCTCGCCCTCCACAGCCTGCAGCTGCCGCTGAGCCTCCTCCGCCCTGCGGCACGAGCACGAGGGCAGGACCACATGCCCACTCAAGGCACATGCGGCATTCAACTGGGCACCCGGCAAGCGACCATGTGCCGAACACGACGACATGCACGACAGCATGGACTGAGACATACAAGACAGCAACGGATTGAGAGTGGTCAGACGTCAAGGCAGAGCATCCCTCGACCGAGCAGGACACACCCGCTTGCCCCGCCACCCCTACACACTATAAAGGTGACGGTACGGCTTTCCCAGCTCCACACCACTGCATGGCCACCCACCTGCTGGCGAACAGGTTCAGCGCCACGGCCAGCTCCATGTCCTGCCTGGCTGCTGCGTCCTCCCGCTCCACCGCCCAGTCCACGCCCGGGTCCCACAGCACCGCCTCCACCAGCCCGCCCAGCGCCTCGCGCCGCCGCCGTAGGGCGCCCAGCGCCGCCTCCAGCGCGGCGCAGAAAGGGCCGCCCGGGTCAAGACCGCCCACGCCCAGCGCCGTGCTCAGCAGCTGCGTCAGCCTGAGAAACAACGGCGTAGAGAAGCAACAGAAGGTATGGCATTGACCAGCAGGCTGAAGGCTTTGCACTGACGCGGATGACGAAAGTGATACTGCTAAGCCACGTGTCTGCGGTAAATAAAGACTCACTGGCCCCTTCGTGTCCAGCTGCCGGCCGCTACAACCCGCTGCCCGCCCACGCCGCACCTGAAGGGTACCACCTCGGGCACCCGCAGCTTGGCGCCCTTGTCCCAGCACACATTGTAGTCGATGTGCACCACGCCCGCGCCCCGGCCCTCCAGCAGCACGTTGTCCAGGTGCCTGTCGCCCAGCCCCAGCAGGTGCCCCACGCCGCTCATGACGCCCAGGCTGCGCGCGAAGCGCTGCTGCCGCCGCCACGACGCAGCCGCGCCGCCGCCGCCCGCCCACAGCGCGCGGGCCAGCACGTGACGCGGTGCGGCGGCGGAGAGGGAGGCGAAGACGGAGCGCAGGGCAGTGGCGGGCCACTCGCGGCGGGGGGTGGCGCTGGAGAGGCCGTGATCTTGCAGGACCGGCACCAGCTTGCTGTAGTACAGGTCCATGGGCCGTACGACAGCGGCGGGCGGCGGCGGCTCTACGTCGGGTGGCAGGGGCCCGCCCTCCGCCGCTGCACGTGCCACGCCCTCCTGCCGCGCCGCCACCATGGCCGCGTGCCGCTCCAGGGTGGCGGCCTGCCAGGAGCGGAACACTGCGAAGAGGGAGGTGGTGTGCGGCACCCACTGGATGAGCCCGGAGCGGGGCCCCAGTGGCGTGACGCCGTAGGGGCGCGCGCAGAGGCCGCGGGAGGCGGCGGCGGGGTCGGCGGCCAGCATGGCGTTGACGGTGCGGAGCACCTGGGGTGGGGCGTGGGGGGGAATGGGCATGTAGAGCTTAGCTACGCGGTTCCTAGTGGTCTACACATGGAGGAGTGCGCGGATCAGGCACGCAAGGCAGCTCGTGGATGGAGGCACGAGGGCACGCAGAAAGTGCGGAGCAGACCGCTGCTGGCAGAAGAGCACAACGGTACAGGACAGTGCGTAAGTGAGTCAACGTCCTAATGCCACGTGCCCACCTGCATAAGCCGCTCGTCCATGCGCAGGTCCTCCCTGCCTTTGAGCAGGTACGTGTGCCTTGAGCCGTCGCTGCCCACCAGCGAGATGCGCTTAGGACGCGTCTTGGTGGGTAGCGCAACCACCTCGCCGCCAACCGACGCAACCGTCACGCCCGCCTCTCCAAACCCTGCGCCGCCACAACCGCCGCCGGCGCTGCCGTACAGCCCGCCAGTGCCGTCATCAAGGTACCCCGGCATCGGCACCTGCGTGTCTGACATTGTGGCGAGTAGCGGAGACAACTCCGCCAGCGGCGGCAGGGGCTGCCGCTGCTGCCGTGCCAGCGCCGCCGCCGCCGCTCGCAGGGGCGCCCAGGCCGCTTGCGGCCGCGCCCAGTCGGTCACGCCGGTGCCCTCGCGAAGGGCCTGGGCGGCGGCGCGAAGGCGAGGGAGGAAGCGGGCGGCGAAGGAGCGTTCGTGGGGCGTGGCGGGCGCATGGGCGGCCGTGGCGCGGAGCTGCTTTTCGAGCAGGACCACCGTGGGTGCGATGAGGGTGGTGTAGCGGGAGGCCAGGAGGGCCTGGCGCTGGTCATCCGAGAAGGAGGCGTCCTCCGCAATTCGCACTGCCTCGGCCTGCAGGCTCACCGCCCTGCGTGACGGCAATGAACGAGGGAAACGAGTTAGCAGAAAGTGAGGCCGGGCCTGCGTGTCACTGACGACGCGTTTACAAAATGCTGCATCCCATGTTCCACCAGATGCCCCTTACTACCGTACATCAGCACAAACACCCACCTCCGGCCGACCTCAACCTCCAACTCCGCCAGCAGGGCCGCCCAGCGCTCGTCCCACAGCACCGTCAGCCGCTCCAGCTCCCCCACCAGCACCCCCACGCCCGACAGCAGCCCCGGCCGGGCGCTGCCCAGCTCCCGCAGCAGCTGCCGCAGCTCCGGAACCGAGGTGCACTCCCCGCCAGCTCCCTCTGCTCCCGCCGCCGCCGCCGCCGCGATGTCCGCCGCCCGCACCTCCGCCATAGCAGGATACAGCACGAGCGACGGCGCGGCCTGGCCAACAGCTCTCAGCAGCGCCGCCAGCAGCCGCCTTGACGCGCCAACCGCTCCCGGCAGCTTCGCGAGCAGCTGTGGTACGACAGACGCCCACGCCAGTGGCGGTACCGCCGCAAGCTGAGGCGCCAGCTGGGCCTCCAGCGGGCCCCCGTACCGGCCAACAACATACAGCACCTGCAGCAGTACAGGCAGTACGTCCTCCGGGCGCTGTATGGACTCCTGCGTGTACGACAGTGTCAGGTAGCGGCAGTACGCCGCCACCGCTGCGCCGTAGCCCTCGTGGCCGACGTCTTCCTCGCGGTCGGAGGCGGCGGGGGCGTTGGCAAGGCTGTCGGCCGTCGTTGAGGCGGGCTGCGTGGGTGTGGGCGCTCTAGCCCTGCGCTCTCGCGTGGCCCTGAACAGCAGGTCCGCCCAGGCCTTCCAAGCGCGCGATAGGAGGCCGGCGGACAGCTGCAGGGCACGAAGACAGCAACCTGCTGCAGGCATGAAGGGCTGGAGCAGCGCCTGGTTTGACGGGGCGAAAGCAGCGGCTGGCGTCTGGACCGCGTCGGGCGCAGATGCCTCCAGCGTGGGAGCGTAGCTGACGTGCAGCTCCGCTAGCAGCTGGGTGGTGAGCGCGGGCCAGTCCACAGCCGGCCCTGGTGCTGAGACTCCTGTGGCCATCGCACCAAAGCCCGGCGGCGCCGACCCCGCCTGCTGCTGCTGCTGCCGTACAGGGCCCACACGCATCATCCACCGCGCCAGGGTGCACAGAGCGCACGCCAGATCTTCGCCCCCAGCCGGCTGTGTCCCAAGCCCTGCCGCAGACCCAGGAGCCGGGGCAAAGCACGGAAGCAGCGCACGCAGCTGCAGCTCCACCACCTGTTGAGGCTGCAGCCTGCCGGCCGCCGCCCCCACCAGGCTATGCGCCACCGCCAGCACCGCCTTCGGCCCCGTGTCCATCCCCTCCAGGCCCCCTGCACCCTCTCCACAAGCCCCGCCCGCCGCCGACGCACCCACACGTGCCATGGCGGACTGCACCAGTCGGATGGCGAGGCCCCAGTTGTTTGTAGCAGTTGCCGTACGGATGTGCTCCAGGGCCAGGGCCCACGTGCCGGGCTGCGCGACCCGTGGGTCTGCCGCCCGGCCTACGCGGTACAGCGCGGCGGCTGTCCCTGCCTCGCGGACCAGGCTGGGCTGCAAGCCACCGTCCGGGGCCAGCAACGCACGGCCGAAGCCCAGGCTTGCCATAGATTGCGCTTCAGCAGCAGCAGCCGCAGTGGGTGCCGCTTGGCCTTGCTTGACTGGGTTGACGGCCGGCACCGTCCGGGAGGGTAGCAGCAGCTGCGCCCAGGGCTCCTGAAAGGGGACGGCAGACCCTGGGTGGGAGGCCATCGCGCGTGCCACACCCCGCAAGCTGCACATGTGCAGCAGCAGCTCCCGCTGCGCGCTGGGCTCACTGACCGCCACAGCACGCAGCCGCTCTGCCGCCTGACCCAGCTCCTGAGACACCACCAGGCGAGCAGCAGCCATTTGCTGCTGTTGGTGTTCCCATTGCGAGGACCCGCCTGCCTCCTTTGCCGCTTCCAACGCTTTCAGAGCCGCCAGGAGTGCCGAACTCGAGCCCGCCGCGCCGTCGCCGCCGACTCCGGGCCCGGCTGTACTCGTACGGTTTGCGCCGCCCATGTCGTATGCTGCCAGGCTGTTGAAGCGGTGCTCAATGTTGGTCGAAACCGCGGGCCACCAACCGCCAACGCCCGGGTCCATGGCTGCACGCTGTTCAAAAGCTCCTGTGAGGCCATCCAGTCCCGACCAGTCTGTCAATGCCGCATAGCATTCCGCCACGCGCTCCACGACAAACGCCTGCGCAGGCGACGACATCTCGCTGAGGGCGGCGGCCCGGGCCGACGGCGGCGGACCGCCGCTGCCACCGCGCGGGGAGTCAGCCGGGGCGGTGGGGACCGGCGGCGGCGGTGCGAGAAAGGCGTTGTACGACAGGAGGGCCTGCTCGTACGAGCCGGCGGTGTGGAGGCTGAGTGCCAGCAGCCACGAGAACGGGTCTTGCGGGCGCTTGGCACCGCTGCTGCTGCTGTTGGTGCCACCACTACCACCAGCACCGCTGCCAATTGCTGCCTTGCTGCCTCCGCTGCCATTGCGGGCGCTCCTTCCGCTTGGAGTTGCCACCGCGGCTCCAAGGACGTCCCCCGAGCCCCGTCGCCTCCCGCTGCTGGCATGTCCCTCTGCCTGCCCTGTAGCTGCCGCTGCTGCAGCCGCAGCCCCAGCGCTCTTTCCGGTGTTACCCGACGCCGCGGCGGCAGCTGCCGCCGCTGCCAGCGCGGATCCCCCGGGCAGATGCGCACCCATCAGCAGCGGCTCGTACGACCGTACTGCCCAGCCGTACAGCCCCTGGATGCTATCGTGCTCGCCGATGGCGGCCAGGGCCACCCCAACCACCTTGAGCATCTCCACAACCGCCACCGACAGCCGCGACAGGTTGGTCTCCACCTGCTGCACAGCCGCAGCCGCCGCCACAGCCTGTGCAGCGGCCCCTGCACTCGCGCTCCCCTCCCCCTCCTGCCCCACAGCTCCGCTAGCTCCTTGCTGACCCCGCTCTCCCTTATCCCCTCCCCTCCTCTGTCCTCTCCCTCGCTCCCTCCCGCCCTGCTGCCCGCTGCCCCCACCGCCGTCCTTGCTGGCCGTAGCTGCTGGAGGAGGCTTTTGCCCGCCGGCCAGGGCCGCAGCGGCGGCCGCGACAGCGGCGGCGGCCGCCGTCTCCGCTGCCTCGGCGGCTGCTGCCGCCGCCGCAGCCGCCCGGCGCTCCTTCGCCAGGGCTGTCAGCAGCTGCTGCATGGAGGCGCGCAGGTCCCGCAGCCGCATGAGGCCGTGGTGCACCGCGTGGTGGTGGGCGCTGCACAGGGCGGCAGTGCGGGCGAGCAGTTCCCGCTGCCGCGCGAACCACTCATCGCACACCTGCGGTAAGGAGGTAATTCAAGTGCAATCCACACCACGTTATACCAAGGCGCCAGGTCAGTGGAGTTCGGACCTGATGGTCATCAGACGCCGTGGCATCCTACAACGCTCCATCATGAAGCAAACCTTACAAAGAATACGCCGTGTACTGGACTAGAAGTGTGGTGCAGTACGCGACCTCAGATGTCACTTTGCGTACCTTGCGGTTTGCGGCGAAGAAGGCCAGCACGGACTGCGGCAGGGGTGGGCGGTCGGGGAGCCCCTCCGCCGCGTGCCCCACGCAGCGCTCCAGGGCGCCCGCCAGCTCCAGGGCCAGCCGCGCGCCGTCGCGGGCGCCGCCTGTGGCGAGCGCGGCGCCGCCGCCGATGGCGCTGGGGTTGGCGGAGAACGCGGCAGCGGCGGGGCCTTGCTCCCGGCGCTCTTGGACCAGCCGCGAGTAGGTGACCTGGGTGTTGTTGTTGGGACAGGGCAACGGGGAGGTGCGCAATGCGAGGGTAGAGGACAACTGGAGAAAACAGGCCAGGTTTGAGGGAGTGGCAGAGCGCTTGGGGTAGTTCAGCCCCGTGGACTAGTCCCCATTCCCCAACGGCCAGGTGCCCACCTGCATCATGCGCTCCAGCGCCCCCAGCGTGTGCGTGGGTCCGCCCAGGTGGGTCCGCAGCTTGCCGCCCACCATCGCCTTGGCAGCCTCCTGCAGCACCAGCCACACCAGCGCCGCGCCGCTTCCCGCCAGCGCCTGCTCTAGCTCCCCCTGTCCCCAAGCGTCTTCCCCACCGCTGCCGTCGCCTCCAACTTCCAGTCCGCCGCCACCGCCAGGCGCCGCCACCAACGCATCCTGGGTGCCCTGCTTGCCCTCTGCCGACCCAGCCGCCTCCGTTGCTGGCAGCAAGCCCACCGCCAGCCTCTGCAATGCTTCAATACGGTCCTCGTCGTCGCCGCCGCCAGCACCGCCCTCGCCAACACCTGGCTGAGGCGTCCGGCGGCGCAGCAGCACTCCGCCAGTCGTTGTCGCCGCGGACTGGAACAGTACCTCCCATACCCTTGCCAGCTGGGCGGGCTTCATGCTGCGCATCTGCGGCGCCGATGCCAGGGCATCCTCCCATGCCGGTAGCCAGGAGCTATCGGGTCCTGGCCCACGGGTCACGGCCAGAAGCAGGGGCTCTGCCAGCGGCCCCGCCACCAGCCGCGCCGCCGCCGCCGCAACCTCCGGCGCGGCATCGTTCATGCGCTCTAGCGTCAGGGGGAGGAGGAAGGCAAAGCACTCTGGTCGTATGGATGCGGAGTGTTGGTTGTGGTGGTACGCCGAGAGGCCACCGTCAGGAACGGGCTGTGGGGCAGGAGAGCGGCGGAGGGCGTGGGAGGCGAGGGCGTTGAGGGTGTCTAGGCCAGCAGCACGGAGCGAGGCGTCGCCATTCTTGGCAGCATGGGCTGCGATGTCCAGGGCGGAAGCGAGCAACTGCTGCTGCTGCACCAGCGCCCCACGTGCCCCACACAGCGGGTGCAGGGCCAGCAGCCGGAGGTTGGCCAGCACACGCGTGTGCAGCACGAGGCGGGGGCCCTCGGCAGGTGCACCCTGGCTGCAGCCTGCATGGCAGGCCGCCTGGGCCGCCCGCATGCCGCGCAGGAGGGCCGCTACGCAGGGCAGCACCGTTTCACGTGCATCCGGGCTAGCACTGCCATCGCCGCCATCGCCAGTGGTGCTGCTGTGCGTTGCAGCGTGGGTAATCACCGCCAAGCCAGAGGCCACCCAGGCGTCCAACAAAGGCCCCACGATGGACGCCGGGACGCACAGCTCCGCGGCTTTCGTCCCGCGTATGCGCCTCCCCCGCACCACATCGGTGTCAGCTGTCCAGATGCCGCCCGCTTCCTTGTCTGCAACACGATCGGCCTCATCCGCTCCTCCCGGCTGATCGCTTTGCTCCTCCAAGGTAGCCCTGCCTGCACCGTTCTCGCCGCTACCCATCTGCGCCACCACCTCGGACAGCGCATCCCACGCAGCGCCCTCCACCGCCGCGGCTCCGCACAACCCCAGGACGCCCTTCTGGCACGCAGCCTGCAAGATCCCCATTGCATAGGCTGCGCCCTGAGCCGCCCCGCCCCGCCACTGGTTCCGAGGCAGTCCCAATCCCTTGCTCGGCGTGCGGTCGTCGCACAGGCTGAAGGCCGCCAGGCTCCCCTGCAGCAGCTGCAGCACCCAGCCCAAAGTGTGGGAAGCGAGGGTGGGCTGCTCGCGCTCCTTCAACAGCTCCAACAGTGCGTGGGCTGACGCACCCACCACGGTAGTAGAAGGCGACATCCTGATGGTTGCGGGGCGCAGGGACACGTCACAGGGCAGCGTGACTTCCAGGTGCAACACAGGATTACCGAACGCGAGCGTACCAAGGCCAATGGACGTTACTATACGTCACATAACGTTACGACTTTGCAAACCATGACCCACGTTCGAACGAACACTAACGGTACCATGGCTGGCATGCTGCAGGCTCTCACCTGCACGCCAGAAGGCAGGCGCCCTCCAGCAGCCCCTGCCGCAGCGCCCTGGCACCGTGCCGCACATCCACCGCCGTCAGCCGCCGCAGCAGCCACACGGCAGCCGCCAACACAGGCGGCGTAGCAGCCGGCTCGAGCACCGGCCAAGGCACCTCTCTCCCCTGCCCATCTGATCCAGCGCTGACTGTGCCGCCGGCCACTCCCTCATGCTGTTCGCTCACGCCCCGCTGTCCGTCCTCTGTGGCGGCAGCCCCGCCTGTCACCATAGCCAGTACGCAGTCCAGGGCCTTCGATAGGGACCAGCAGCGGAGGGCGTGGCACCTATCCATTTGCGGCGCAGAATCCGCCTGGCCTGACTCCTCCACGGGCCCACTGCTGCCTGTGACACCGGCAGCATCTACGTTGTGCCCCACAAATACTGCCACTGCCCTGCCAGTCGCGCTGAAACCGCCAAAATGGTCCTTGATGTTGTAGCTGCTGGCAGGCAACCCCTGTCCGACCAATCCAACCCGGTAGCCCTTCCTGTCCTCATCTCCTGCCCCTACGCCTCCTGCTGAGTCCCGCCCCTCGGCCACGGCCGCAACAGGCGGCAGCTCGTCCTCCAGTCCAAGCGCCGCAAGCCGCCCAGCTGCCGTACCAACTGCCGCCGTACCAACGACCGCGTCGTACACCAGGTCAACGTCGCGTGCGTCGATGCCGTCGAGGCAGGACGCGAGGCTCTCAACGAGAACCCGCACACACTGGCACACCGCCTCCACGCCCGGAACACCTCCCCGCGCGGTGTCGGCCTCGTGTCCGCCACTGCCGCCATGAGCGTGTGCTCGGAGGGCAGCTAGGGAGGCTAGGGTGTGGCCGAACCCAGAGAGGACGGCCAGGATGCGGGGGTAGAGGGTCAGAAGGTGCTGCACGGTTGCCGCCGGCGGCCGGGTCTGCAGGATGGCTGCGAGGCCCAGCGGCTGGTGATGATGCTGGCTTTGGTGGTGGTGTTTGGTGGTGGAGGTGGAGGTGGAGATGGAAGCTGGGTTCATACCGAGTGGGGGAGGCGGTGGAGGGGGCGGGGGTGGAGGCGGAGGCGGAGGAGGGTGGGGAGGCGGCGGTGGCGAGGGGAAGGGCCCGAAAGGGTGTCGAGCAAACGCCGGGAGCACGCGTTGTGGGCCTGGGGTCGCGCCCGACTGGTGGGGGAGCATGCCCGGGGCCATGGGCGCGGGTGCCATGGGGTGTAGCGGCGCGGCATTGAGTCTGCCGGGAGGGGGCGGCTGGGGATGCGTCACGCCAAGCATGGCGGCGCGGGGGTACATATGGGAGGGGATTGGCTGCTGGACGCCCGTGTGAGGGTGTTGGGCCAGGTACGAATGGGAGTGGGTTGCAGGCTGCGCAGCCCAGCCAGCATTGGGCTGCTGCTGGGAGGAAGGTGTAGGGAAAGGGGGCATAGGTTGCTGGGGGTAGGCATGCCGGCTGGGCGGCATGGGTTGAGGCAGCGGCGGCTGGGCGGCTTGGAAGGCGCCGCCAGCATTTGGGGCGCGTCCCGGGGGCCCGCGGGGGGCATGGGCCTGGGGTGCGGGTGGCGGCGCGTCCACGGGGGAGCGGCCAATGGGAACAGGGGTAGGGAGGGGCGGCAGGGGCGGCAGGGGAGAGGCGAGCAGCTCCGCGTCTGCGGGGAGCTGCCGCAAGGAGCAGGCGGAGAAGATGTCGCACAGGAGCTGGGCCAGTTGCATGCACGAGGTGGCTTGGCTGGCGGCCTCGGACACGAGCTGCTGCTGGTCCACAGAGGCTGTGTCGCCATCGGTGGTGGCGGCGGCTGCGGCGCGAGCGGCGGCGGCGGCCTGTACGGCGGCCTGGGCGGCCTCCGCCGCTACCTGCACGTCGTGCAGCATGTTGGCGGTGAGGGAGGCGGCCAGGTCGGGGTGGCTGTGCCACTGGGGCCGCAGCGAGTGCAGCACGGCCGTGACCAGCTTCCTGCACGGTGTGGGGTTGGGGAAGGAGAGGGCAGACAAGATGCGAGGTCAGGCCACTGATGGCGACAGCTACCCCTTCTTGAATGATTTTCAAGCCCTTTCCGCACCGCCAAACACGAATACCCCAGGGCGCACTATGGGTCCATTAGCTTCTTAATGTACCGCCGCTCGCCCTGTAGCCCTCGTCCCAACGCCGAAGGCCTGCCACGCGATGCGGTGAGCTCCCGAAGTCCTTTTGCCCCGACCCACATCGCCACAGCTCTCTCTCCCCCTCATTCCTCTGTACGTTCTAGTGCACCCTACTCCCCACCTGTCCGCCGGCTCCACGCGCTGCTCCAGCGCCCAGCCGCACAGCAGGTCGGCCACGTCCCCGAAGCCCTGCCCCACCACCGACAACGGCACGGCCGGCAGCGCCGCCAGCAGCAGCCGCAGCAGCGGGCCCAGCAGCGCCGGCGGCGTGGCGGGCTGCTCCAGCAGCTCCACCGTCAGCCGGTGCAGCGACTGCGCGTGCGGCTGCAGCGCCGCGGAAGGCAGCCGAGAGGCGCAGCCGTGCAGCGCCGCCAGGGCCGCCTCCTGCGGTGTGTGATTAAGGAAGTAAGTATGGACTCTCCGCCACTGGGTCAGAGCGGGGCACAAAGGGTACCCCCGCAAGCCAAGTGCAAGCCTCTACCTCGCGTGTACTGGCCCAACCGAGCCCGCCGGCGTGGCCAGAACCCAGCCCTGAGAACACCAGCACCCGGCAGCTGCCACGCCCGCTTGCCTTGGTTTCAGCGCTCATGCGCTGCGCCGCGGGCAGCGCCGAGGCGGGCGACAGCACCGCCAGCGCCCAGTCCAGCAGCGCCGCAGGGGGCATGCGGCCGGACAGCCGCGGCTCCCAGCCGGCGGCCAGCACGCAGCCGGCGAAGGCCAGCAGCGCGGCGGCGGCGGTGCGCACGGCGCCGTGTGGGTCAGACAGCAGCTGCAGCAGGTGCGGCCAGGCCCCGGGGAGCCAGGCGGAGGCCTGGGCGAGGCTGCGAGAATGCAAGCGGGTGGGGAGTGGGGTGACCTCAGTAACTGGGTTGGGTCACATGCGTGTGGTTGCAACGACGTTGGTCAGGTAAGTGTATGGGAAAGGCAGGGGGTGGAGGAAGGGGTTTGGGGCGTGAGGAGAGGGTGCTGGGGGGCCCTCAGGTACGGTGTACAATGGTGGGTGCGCCGACGGATGAGCCCGGGACCTACCCTTGACTGGTCGACAGCTCCCTGAGCATGGCGCCGAGCACATCAGCCCGCCGAGCCTGCGAGACCAGCACCGAACCATCAGTGCGCGAGGGAGGGGCTAGCAGGGAGCGATGGGTCATCTTGACCGTTTTTGGGGTGTAGGACAGGCCGGCCCCGTCCTACACCCTCTTGCCGCAAACCAAGCCATGCAAACACCTTGGTGCTGAATGCCGTGACTAGATTGGCTAACGCTGTCAGTGGGCTAGCTGCACACTCACCGCGCTCTCCCGTGGGTTCAGGGCGGGGCGGAACTGGGGAGGCAGCTCCTGTGCCATATCTTGGCGGTGTTCGATGTGGCGTTAGGGAGCAAATCGCTCAACCAAGCGTCACATGTACCTGTGGATTGCGTACAGATACAGTTATGCCATGGCGTCCTGCCTTTTAAAGGAACGGCCAACTCGGCACCAGCGGAATGCATTTGGCGCGAGCATAAAAGGATCCCACCGGCAAGATGCTATCCCGTCTGTCGATGGTGAACAATCCTTGTCCGACATTTTGCCTGCATGATCGCCATAGCGCCCTCCATAGCGCTCCCTGCGCGGACGGAACCCGTTCAGGAAAGGCCGGTGTCGTTAGGGCTGATACGTCTATTGTGTCCAGCATAGATCTCCTCTAAGCTCACCAGCAAGAAGCCTCAAAGGCTGAAAACAGATCCTCTAGCTGCGCAGCCCCCGCGAGTTCGCGTGGGGGAGCAGCGCAATTGACTGGTTATACCAATTTCCAACGCGATTGCATGAACTCATTTGGTCATTCTGTTTGTAGGATTGCGGGGGTCAAAGCTGCACAGAATGCCTTATGGAAGCCGACGACGAACGACACCCATGCAACTCCATGCAGTCAATATTGGGCGGTTTTATACGGTTTTACACGGTTTTATCGTAGCTCGAATTCAAGTAAAAAGTATTATGAGGTGCTTGGCCCACGCCGCCGGCAGGTTGTTGCCAGGGCACATTGTACCGTGCAGCCGTGGCCTCTTACACTCGCTGTCAAGGCCCGCCGCAGTCCCGACTCCGCGACAAACCTCTAGTGACAGGCAGCCATCTTCGTGGAGCTTAGGGCGTCGGGATGCAGCGAGCCTGAGGGCTTCTGTCACGGGAGACCCCGGGGTACAGGGGGCTCCCCTGAAGGAAGAGGATGCCCAATCGCATTCAGCAGACGACGGGGATGAGGTGGCCGGCCCTGGACCTGGAAGCCAGTCACTGGGATTTGGAGCCTCCCAGCGCCCTCTCGACCCGGGGCTATACGTCATACCGACACCCATAGGTGCGGCTCTTTACTACCGCATAGCCCACGTGCATATTGCGGCTGCTGGTGCCAAACCCATTCACCATCCAAGTCGCTCCTGAAGTGAAAGCATGCCCCCTGCATAAGTTGAAGGGGGAAGGCTAGGCGTATAGGAAATGCAGGGGGTAATGGGCACGTCCCACGGGTCGGCCCACGCAGACCTGTCTTGAATCCTTACTGTCCCCCTTGCACCCAACGTGAAGCATACTTGCATGCAAGGCACAGCGATGCTTGCACGGCTATTGGTCAAAGGCTCCGCTTGCATCAGGGCCTACATCTCACAGGGCAACCTCGCTGGCAACCGCATGCGATGGACCCCGGTGCTCCATAGCCAACACGTCACACGTACCCACTGCAGCACAAAGCCGCACTCTACTGACCCTCACTTGCATGCGTACTGCAACACGCTCCCGCATCGCCACATGCAGCCAATACCTTCCAGCCCATTATGTATTTCACGCAACTAGTAACCTAGGACCTGCCCCCGGCCCCCCTGCAGGCAACCTGGGCGACATCACGTACCGCGCCGCAGACACGCTGCGGCGCGTGGGTCTGCTGCTGGCGGAGGACACGCGGCACACGCGCAAGCTGCTCAACCACCTGGTGAGGGTGATTCGCCGGAGGTGCTGTGCCTACCGGTATCCACATATTGCGCACCACCGCCACCGCCGAATCAGCACAGTCAACAGAACCTATTGCGCGATGTGCCCGTCACCCTCGAACCGCGCGTACGTAGGGCGTGCGGCACGTGGAGCTGCTCAGCTGCCACGAGCACAACGAGAAGCTGCGGCTCGGCAGGGTGCTGCAGCGCCTGCAGGGAGGAGAGGTGGGCGCAGGGGGCAGCTGGGGGCAGTGGCGCGGGTGCCCACCTGTGCATCACGGCCATCGCAGGCTTTCTAAAAAGCCCTGGGTGTCTGACGGTATCGTGCGTATTCAGGCGCTCTCCAGAGCGGTTCATGCTGGCCAACATCCCTCCCCGCACACAGTCTACGGTATCCGTCCGGCTGCCTGCGCACCCCGACGTTACCAAACCCCGAACCGCCAACCGCCAACCATTTTGACCGCAGGCGGTTGGGCTAGTGAGCGACGCGGGCATGCCCGGCATCAGCGACCCGGGCCACCAGGTCATCGCGGCGGCGCTTGCTGCGGGCGTGCCCGTGCACCCGCTGCCGGGGCCGTGCGCCGCCGTGACGGCGCTGGTGGGCTCGGGGCTGCCCACGGAGCGCTTCCTGTTCGTGGGGTTCCTGCCGCCCAAGTCGGGTGGGTGGAACCGGCCAGCTGTGCGACGCAGGCACGTGGGCTACGGTAGTAAGGGCGTACTGCAGCTACTCTGTCTGCGTGTGCTTCAATGTGACAGGCTGTTGTTGCACCCCGTGCGGGAGCCGGCCCGCCATCAGTACCTTGCAGTGCGCAGGCGCCGACACCACATGCACACGGGGCAAGGTGCTGCGGCAGCCGGTGGCGTGCGTGCCTCGCCACCTTGCCCCCGCTCCCTGCCTGCATTGCGTAACGCCGCGCTGCAATGCTCCCATGGCTGAGCCGCAGGCGCTCGGCGCAAGGAGCTGCAGTCGCTGTCTGGCCAGGCCGCCACGCTGGTGCTGTACGCCCCGCCGCACGGGCTGGGCGCGGTGCTGCGGGACTGCGCCGAGGTGCTGGGCGGCGGCAGGAGGTGCTGCGTGGCGCGGGAGCTCAGCAAGCTGCACGAGGAGTACTACAGGTGGGGGCGTGGGCATGGACGTGGAAGGGGCACAGAAAGAGAGGTCTTGGGGTTGAAGAAACGTGATTGAGTGGCCCTGCACAGGTAAATTGAGGGTCACGGGGGCCGTGGAGGCGTCTTGAGCCCTTGACGTGCCTGAGCTGGGCGTCCGGGAAGTATCACAGGCGGCGGAAGGGGGCCGTGAGAGGTCTGAGCAACAAACGATATAGCGCCAGATGTCCGCCTGGTGTCGGAAACGGTAAGGGCCTGGGTGCCAAAGGAGCAGCAAGGAGCAGAAGGAGGCCAAACTGCTACCGTGCCCCAGCCCTGGCCACCATCCAGGGCCACGCTTTGTGCACAGCGCGGTTGACAACTTGGTTTTCCGTCGTGTCCGCCACCCTTGCAGGGGCAGTCTGGACGAGGCGACACGGGAGTTTACTGAGGTGCGGGAGGCGCGCGGCGAGATCTGCCTGGTGGTGGAGGGCTGCGGCGGGGGGCTGGCGGGCGGCGGCGCTGGCGGCGGCGGCGGAGCGGCGGCGGCAGGAGACCCCGAGGCTGTGGAGCGTGTGTTAAGGGAGCTGCTGGCTGAGGGCACCTCGGTGTCGTCGGCGGTCAAGGAGGTGCGTGTGCAGGAGACGGGTACCGTGTGTATTACCGTATGGCTGACTGACAGAGACTAGACCCGGCAGTGCGTGAGGGAAGGGGTGGTGCAAGTCAGAGCCCGTCGATCACACAAAGCTGGTACGCTTGAGCGCGGGCAGCGGGGGGCGTGGCACGTGCGTGTGGTGTCTTGGTGCGCATGCGTGGTAGGGGCGAACCGCATACGGCGGGCAGTACCCAAAAGGGCGAGGATCGGGAGCCAGGCTTGCGAGCATGCCCACAAGGGACATGTTGCACGCACTAGATGCAGGTGCATGCGGCATTGACTAGGTTGCCTACTTGGCCAGTGCTGTGTAGGTTTGAACAGCGTAGGAGAACGTATGCCCCACACCCCGTAATCCGGGCGTCTTGGTGTCGGTTTTGACCTTCCTACCGGCTATCGCTGATGCAGCTGCCTCTGTGTGCAACCCGCTGGTCCGCAGGTGGTTGCCAACCTGGGGGCCAACCGCAAGGCGGCGTACCAGCTGGCACTGCGGCTGAGCCAGGAGGCCGGCCGGAAACCCCACGTGTAACACCTTGGTTTGCCAGTATTGCGTCCAACGAACGTGCACGTGCGCCAGCAGCCTCTCTGCTAGTGGTCAAGAGTGTCAGACCAGCACACTCCCCTGTCAAGTCTGTGAAAAGCGTGTGGGTCCATGTGGGCACAACGAGTAGGCCGCTTAAGCTGCTGTCATGGGGCCAACGACAGGTCTGCCGCTCCGCCATGTCACACGTCAGAGCCAACTAATCACAGCGGTACCTGGTAGGAAGGAATCCTTCTCGTACGGGCTAGCATGTACGCATACGTTTCACCGTATTTTACAGTTGCGGTCCCCTTACCAGAGGTCCAGAGCCCCAGCCCCGTCCACGCACGGACAAAGGACTGATTCTGGCCATCGAAAACACGGCGTTCCCGCAACTCTTGCTGGCTAAACGCTAGTATGGACAGCCCGGGCGAAAGGGGAAAGGCCATATTGGCCCCTCCACTGCGGCAGCGCATGACCTTGAAACCACTTAAGACTCTCCCCTGCGAGGTCTTGCGAATGTTGCTTAAGCACCAGAAACATGATCTGCACACTGCTGCACACTGCTGCACTGGCAGGACCAGGCAGGACAAAGGGAGCTCCCCTACCCCTGGCCAGCACAGCGCAGAGACTTGCACCATGATCCACAGACTTCATGCGGCATGACTTGCGAGCATCTCTGGTGCTTCGTGGATCAGCTCCAGCAGTTCCCCGACCCCACAGCCTACGGATACTTATAATGGGTGGGGACCGTGGGGCAGGCGCAGGTTACCACCAGTCGGAGCAATGTACACTGCCTGCAATGCAAAACATCCTGCGCCAGCTATCTGCCAACACTACAGCCCGACTACGCCCGAGTCCCCGCCACCGCCCTGCACCTGTCACCGCACGCCTCCATGAAAACAGCTGCCCTCATGCACATACCCTCACGCCCTGGGAGTACACGATGTCGTGTGACTGCTGACTGTAGTGTCGCTTAGTCTACGGCGAATGTCCTGGTACAGCGTGTCCCTGCAATGCACCACTACCTTTTCTCCTGCTGCTGCTGCTGCTGCTCCTCGACCTCCCGTTGCTGCTCCCGCTCCACCAGCTTCATAATGTACTTGCTCACCTGCGGCGTCACGGAACGGCAGGAGGAGCGTGTCAGACATAGCGACTTAAAACCATTGGCTGTAGCATTGTCGAGAGGATGGCGGCACTCAGAAGGGGCGCCGTGTCACGTGCCGCGTGCATACACCGCCACAAGCCACACCACGCCATCGACGTGAACGCAGGGCGCCAAGCAACATGCCCAGGTGGCGGGAACCCAGGAGGATGTGATAACACTTCACGAGCAACTCTCTCGCAAAAGACACGATAGCCATGCACTTTACCAGATCAGCAGCGCACCTGCGCGTGCTCCCGCATGAGGAAGTCCGCGGTGGTGTCGTGCGGGTGCGCGTCCATGAGCCTGTCGGTGCCCTTGGCGGCCACACGGCGGTACGGCTCGCGACCCAGCAGCCCCGCCGCAAACAGAGGGTCCAGCGTGGCGCGGATGAAGGCCAGGACCTGGGCGTGGGTAAGGGGCATGTGTGTGGCGTGTGTTGGACCGGACTCATTTGTTGTTGCGGCTGCGGCAAAGTAGGGATACAGGCTTAGGAGACTGGGGCCAAGGGAACATAGTGATGTGGATAGGCAAAGGCCGAGGCCTACGTCGACATCCGTAACCAACTGCATCGGTGCACGGGCATGCCCCAGCGGCACTGCAACCCATCCTCCCACCTGGTTCCGCACCCTCTGCCGCGCCTCCGCCACATCGCCGCTCGGCTGCCTCGCCGCCGTCGGCTCACACGGCGGCAGTGGTGGCGGCGGCGGCGGTAGCGGCGGCGGCAGCGGCGGCGCCAACTCGCCAGGTTCCGGCACCCCCTCCGCCTCAGGGGGCGGTGGCGGAGGCGGGGCCAGCTCGCCCTCCTCCTCCACGCCCTCAGTGCCCGTGCTCCCACGCCCCGACAGCCCCTCGGGCTTGCCACCATGCTCCCTGCTGCCCTTAGCACGGCTCCTGCTCCTGCTCCTACTCCTGCTTCTACTCTTGCTCCTGCTGTTGTGCGGATCCCTGCTGCTGCGACTTCTGCTCCTGCTCCGGCTGGTGCTGCTGCCGCTACGCCTGTCATCCCGGTCTCGGCCCCATTTCTTGTGGTCTTCCGTACGGTGCTCCCGCTGCTCCTGTTGCAGGTGCAGCTGCTGCTTATCGCCACCGCCAGGTCGACCTGCTTGCTTCACACTGCCAGCACTGACCTCAGCACGTGTGCTTTCCAGCCCACTTCCGCTGGCAGGCCTGCGGTCTCCATTGCCTGCAGAGCCGTTGCCTCCGCCTGGTGCACCAGCGCCCGTCACAGCGCCAGTGCCGCCGGTGATGTCCGCACCTGATGCCACACGGGACGCGGCCGCAAGACGGTTGCGCAGGTCACGTCCCGGTACTGTTTTGGCCTAACAGGCTCTGTGGAATACGCTGGGTCTACAGCAAGCATACTGTCTGTGACTCCTACACACAGCACCAACGCAAGAGCCGCCCCATGCCCACCTGGCACCTCGGCAACCGTCACCTCCGTCGCTTGCTTTCCTGTGTCGGGCTCAGTCCCGTTGCCAGCCGCCGTGCCCTGACCAGCACCCGCGCAACCGCTGACACTGCCTGCAGCAGCCAGCGACGGCGTGTCGGCAGCGCCCGCCCCGTCCCGCACGGAACCCGTGTCCTTTGACAAGGGCAGCGCCGCTTGCCCCCCGGGTGTGGCATCCGAACTGACCGCCACGTTTGCATCGATACCCGCGCCGCCGTCGCTGTCGCCACCTGCCGGCACCTCCTTGCCCTGTGCCCCGTTCCCGTCCTCGTCCCGCTGCTCCTGCTGCTCCTGCTGCTGTCCTTCAGGGCTAGCAACTCCGCCCTGCTCCAAAGCCTCCTCCCCACTTTCCTTCGCCCTGTCCTCATCCTCCTCGTCGTCTTCTCCATCCCCTGACTCGTCCCCCGAGTCCGACCCAAACAGATCGCCGTACGGCGACACCGCCCTGCGCTTTCTCCTCTTTCGAACGCGCGCAGCCCCATCCCCTCCTGCCCCTGCTCCATTCCCTCCTGCCCCTGCCGCAGAAGCGGTCGCCACCACCACGGCGCCCGTCCCGTCTCCGCCATCTTCCTCCTCCGAGTCGCTCTCGAACAGCGCGTTCAGCTCGGCCTCCTGCCTTGCAGCAACAGCAGCAGCGGCTGCAGAGCCCCTCACAGGTAGTTGGACAGACTGCATCGCGCTGGCTGCTTGTCCCATGGGCCTGCGCAACGCAGCTGCCGCAACGACCCCGCCTCCTCCCCCACCGGTGCCGGCAGCCGGCGACTGCGCCACCGGCTTCAGCACGCTCCCGCTGCCCAGCGTAACCCGCACAGGCTGTCCCGCCACCCCTCGCCCAGCGGCGCCCTGCACCGCCCGCGCCCCCAAACCCTTTGCGCCAGCTGCAGAAGCAGCATCCTTGGGCTCCCCAGGCCCAGCCGCCCCCGCTGGGCGCTTTGCCGCCGGCAGCATCTTCCTTAGCCGCTCCTCAAGCGCCGAGGCAGCACCGGACCCGGCCGCCGCCCCCACCGCAGCTCCTGCGGGCGGGAGCACCGCCCTCGCAGCCCCAGAGGCAGCTGCCAAGCTACCACCCGAACCAAGCCCGGGAAGCGCAGCGCCAGCCCCACCCATCTTTCCAACCCCAGGCCCAGACCCCGCGTTCGCTAGCCCCTGGGCTACAGGTGCACGCCCCGCACCAACCAAAGTGGGGGCGCCCGCAGCAGCAGCCGGTCTGCCCACCGCCCCTGCTGCACTCCCTCGCCCCACGCCCTGCACGCCTGCCGCCGCTGCGGCTGCTTCTGACTGCTGCCCTCGGCCTGCGGGCGCCGCAGACGCAGCAGCACTCGCATCGAGCACCGGCGCGCTGGGCCCGCCCTTGGCTGCCGTGCCAGTTGTACCGCCGCCGCCGCCGCCGCCTTTGCTGTACTTGGCCTGCAGGGCGGCCGCCAGTCCGTCTGGCAGCTGCAGGCGGTCGGGCTCGGCCTTCGCCTTGCGGGCCAACTGCTGGTAGTCGTGCGAGGAAGTGACCTGAGCAATGGTGAAGGCCGACACCCAGGGCCGCAAACGGCGGTCCGTTAGTCATGCGCGGAGGTGGACTGTTCGTATGTCAGTGGAGGCATGCACCAGGGCCGACAGCCGGGGCAGCCCGATACCTGACGCTTCAGTAGGGTCACCAGGGCGTCCATGCAAGCGTGCCGGCGCGACAAGGATGCCGGACAGTAGCACCCCGACGGGTGGTTGCCTGCTTCATGGCTAAACAAGTTAGCTGTGCAAGCATGTATGCATGTCAACACTCCTAGTGCAAAGTACATCAACGTTACCTGATATCAACGTAACACACCTGCTTGTACAAGGCCATCTCATGCGCGGAGGCGGCCGCCACAGCCGCTTTCCGTAGCTGCGGCTCGCCCTCCACCGCCTGGCAAATGAAGGGTGCAAACGGGAGAGTTAGGGCGCAGCTCGAGGAAGCGCTCGGCGGTAACCGGTAGGGTAAACATCAGCCAACTCCTCCAAGCCCCCTTGACTGAGGCGCTAGCACCTTGTACTTTGGACTAGACCCCAAAACGCGCTTATGGTGCTGCGACACGCAATGCCCAACCAGCAGCTCGGCAACTAAAAACGCATCCCAGGCACAGGCACAGCCTACCTTGCTGCCTGCTGCAGGTTTACGCCTGCATCACACACCACGACTGCCACCCACCTTGACTGCGTTGGCCTCCGGCACCCTCGCCCGCTGCAGCGCCAGCGCCAGGTAGCCGCCCGTCAGCGCGTGCGCCGCCTCCTGCCGTACCAGCCGCGGGATGGCAGAGCGCGGCACGTACGTCACGAAGGCGCGCTCCGGAACCGGTACGGCGTCGGCCAGCGGCTTGATGGACGAGATGAGGTGCGCCACGGCGGCCGCCTCCTGCACCGCCTGGACGGCTGCGCAAGGCCAGGCGTGGGCCGGGAGGCGAGGATGGCGTGAGGAGGTGCACGAGAAGGACGAAACCCACGATCCGGCATGTGGATACAATGACAAACAAGGTCATGGCCTTCAAGGCCAGGCGATAATGGTCATGTCCAATGAAAGTGTACCGATACCCAAAGCCTGGCCCCATGCGCACCGATACCTACCCCGCACGGCCTGCCGCACCGCCGCCGCCGGCTTGGGCGCCTCCCGCTCCGCCACCCTCTGCGCCGCCTGCAGCACCAGCATACGCGCATTCATGCCGTACGTGGGCGCAGCCGCCATGCGCTCCTGCAGCCGCTCCATGTCCGCCTCAATCTGCCCCACGTCCGGCTCCGGAACCGCCACCGAAGGAGGCGCAGCCGCCGCGGTCACCGCCTCCGCTGCTGCACCCCGCTGCGGCGAGCCCCCACCCACTCCCTCGGCCTCCCCGGGAACGCTACTTGCACCATCACCACCACCAGCAGCAGCAGCCGCGCCATCCGCACCGGCAGTATCAGGCCGCTCCAGCGCCGCCTTCTGCCGCTGCTCCTCCACCCACGCCCGCCGCTCGGCCTCCTTAGCCTCCAGCTCCGCACGTGCCTTGCGCGCCTTCTCCAGCAGCGCCCTGGTGGCCGCCTCCTGCTCTGCGCGCTGCTGCTCCCGGCTGCGACCCAGCGGCCGTAGCGCCAGCGGCCCTGTCAGCACCGGCGGCGGATCGCCCGGCCTCACCGCCGCCACATTGGCATTGGTAGCAGGACCGGGACTACCGCCGCCTGGTTCCCTCCTCTTGGCAGGGGAGCGGCTGGGAGGCTTCGGCCTGACACGAAGCTTCTTCGCCGGCCGCCCGTCATCGCTGCTGTCCTCGCCAACCTCCTCCGCCTCCTCCTCGTCCTCCTCGCCCGAGCTGCTCACCTCCGATGCATCTTGTGCACCTCCCTCCTCCTCACTCCCCTCGTCCTGATCCTCCATCACCCTCCGGCGCTTTTTGCGCGCCGCTGCTGCCGTCGCCGCCGCCGCCGCCGCTCCCTGCTTCACCCCACCATCCGTCTGCCCCTGCCCTTGGCCACCCCGGGTAGACACCCCCGCCACGCCCACGCTGCCCGCACCCCGGACCGGCGCCCCTCCGCGTTTGAGTGCACCAGCACTGTCACCGATCCGTCCCCCGGCCCTGGGCCCCGCTGCTGCTGCGCCCGGCCTGGCCCCAGAGCGGTGCGCTGGCCTCCCCTGGAGCAACCGCCCCACAGGCCCGCCTGCGCCGCCAGGACGATCTGCTGCCCTGTCCTTGGGCCCTGCACTCGCTAACGCGTTAGCTGGCTTCCCCGCCGCCCCCTGCACGCCGCCGCTGCCCGCTGCTGTGGGCCCGTCCCCAGCCGCCAACTCGCCTCCGGCCGCAGCGCTCCCTCCAGTGCCGTACTCCTGCTCCTCATCGTACGGCCCCGCATACCCGTTCCCGTACTCGTACTCCGTGCCGTACGCCGGGTCGCAGCCGGGACCGTACCCCCATGCGTCGCCCTCCCAGGGGCCCTCCGCCCCCAGGGAGTCGCCCACGTCCAGGTCGCCACCCATGCCGGCAGCATCTGCGATTTGCAAACCCTCAGCGACCATCATGCCACCATAGCCCGCGGAGGTGTGTGCGCCGCTGCCCCACACGCTGCCCTCCTGCCTGCCATACTGCTCTGTGCTCACATGCTGCTGCTGCTGATGCTCATGCTGAGGTCGATGAGGGGCAGCGTACGCATGCGCACTGCCGACTGGCACGTATGCAGGTTGGACGCTTGGCCCGGCGGCCGCCTGTGCCTCCTGTTCTTCCTTATGCCACTGCGACTCCCGTGTGGGCGAGTAGAGAGGCGACGTGGGCTCGAACCGTTGGGCCTCTCGAGTTGGGGAGTAGAGGGGCGTCGTCTGGGACAGGTAGGTGTCGCAGAAGTGATAGTAGTGGGTCGGAGCTGCCTGATGTGCGTGTGGGGGAGCTGTGGCAGGGGCAGGGACGGGGGCGGAAGCCGGGGCACGAGGCGGGGGCGGGGGCATAGAGGTAGACGTATACTGTTGCGCGGGGTGGCAATGCGTCGGATAGCCGTGCGTCGTGTAGCCGTGTGCGGAGTATCCCTGTGTAGGGTAGCTCTGCGTGGGGTAGGCCGCGATGTAGGCTTGCTGTTGCTGCTGCTGCTGCTGCTGCTGCTGCTGCTGCTGCTGGTGATACTGTTGATGCTGTTGATGCTGGTCCTGCTGGTGCTGCTGGTGCTGGTGCTGGTGCTGCGGCTGGTGCATTGGCACATATGCTGCTGACGGTCGGTTAGCACCCGCGGCCACAGGAGAACTGGCGCTGTAGTCTAAGCCGTACTTGCCGTGAGGTTGGGCAGCCGGTTGGTATCCCGGGACAGGATATGTCGCGGGTGCAGCGAATTCAGGTAGAGGATGCTGCCCTGGATCTTGCGGGCCGGCGCTGGGGGCTCCTGCTGCTGCGGCGGCTACTGTTTCTGTTGCTGTTGCTGCACCAGCCCCACCAGCTCCTGTTGACCTGGCAGCGGCCAGCGCCCGGAGGGCCCGAAGGCTGGGCGGTGCACGGCTGGCCGCTGCAGTGTCAAAGTCCGCGGCCGGGTTCAAGGCCGCCGTGACTGCACTAAAGGTCCCTTCATTACCACGTTCCTCCTGTGTATGCTGCTGCTGCTGCTGCTGCTGCTGCTGTTGTTGCTCCTGCTGCAAAATGTAGTCGCCAGGTGTGGCACCCATCTCTTGTGTGGTAGCTGGTGGTGGCGCTTCGCCCCCAGGGAGAGCCGAGCTGTCCAGGAAAGCCAAGAACGCCTCGCCTACTGCGGTGTCACTGAGAGCAGCAGCCGCGGCAGCAGCTGCTGCAGAGGCTGCAGCCGCAGCCGCAGCGGCGGCAGTGGCAGCAGCGAAGTCCGCCGAGTCGTCTCTTGGCAACCCAGCCACCCCTTGAAGGTCCACCTCCGTCCCCGGAACAAATAAATCCGTTCCATGCAACAGGCTGCCAAGAGCTGCGTCCTGCATAAGGACGGGACCTCCCGGCCGCCACGTCTGCTGCTGGTGCGACTGAGGTTCCAGTGGTGTGGGCGCGCCGGGCGGTGGCACACCCAGAAGCACGAAACCGTCTGGCCGCTCCGCCATGTCCGCTGTCTGCTCTACGACTTCCAGCGGCAGGTGGCCTTGGCGCAAAGGGGTATCAACAGGCACCTGGGCGCGGGGCAGGACATGGGTGGTGGGGTGGACTGGGATGACGCGTAGGAGGCAGGTCCGGCGGTAGGGCCTAGGGGGTGGTCCCCCTGCAGACAACCCACCTTCGCCTTGCGCAACTCGGGCAGCGACATCCATTCAAGTGCTGCAAGTAATGAAGCACATACTAGTAGTATCTCTCCCACATCGCTTGTCGCGCAGACGCTCCATCGCAGTCCGAACTCAACCGCAGATGGCGAACGTTTATGAGCGCTATCTGTGCTTACGTCGCTACGTTATATTGTAAGACAACGGAGTGGCAGCCTTTGGGTAGATGACTTGTGCAGGCTCTAGGGCGCCAACCGACCTACAACCGACCTGACACGTCTCGTTTCCGTGCTCGGCTGCCCCTCACAAGCACACGTGTGTACAGGCGGGTCTAACAGTTCTGCATCAGCATGGCGTGCGCCCATTTTGGTGTTGTTGTGAGCGTGTGACCTCCTGGCAAGACCATGGTCTTGGGGAGGACTCCCCTGAAGCCCTAACGACCCGCCGTCAGCCTTGTATGCGCCTGCCCAGCGCCCACCCTCATTCCCATCAAGGTGCACGGTGTACTTTCAGCCTTGCACAGTTTGTGTCAGAATCTGCCGCTTTCCTTGCTACAGCATTGCGAGGTACAGAACCCACAGGCGCACAGGGGGGAACCCCAGCGCCCACTCGTGGATCAAGGTGTGTGCTGGTGCTGCTGTCGCGCTGTGTCACAGTAGACCCCAGGCTAGCTGTTCACCAGGTCAAGTGTGGCAAAGGCGGAACGCTTCCATGCGGGAGCAACTGTCCTCGGGCCGCATTCAGCAGTAATTCCGGCAGTCCGGCCAGATCCGGCTGCTACAGAACCCGTGGGTGCATACGGTACTGGTGCATACACCTTGCCTTTTTCTTTTCAGGAGAAGGGTGGCTGATAGCCCTAGCTTGTCCTTCCGCACAGCTCCGTACAAGCCCGCCAGGGTGTTACTAGTGCAGTACAGGCACCATGGACACGAGCACGTCTGCACACGAAAGGACTTCACAGAGGCGAGTCGAAACGCAGCGGAGGGGAATGGTAACCCAGGTACCCAGCCCTGTGCAGGGAGCGTCAAATGGTTATAAGACAACGGCGGTAGGTGCCAACCGTTTAGCGTTTTTAACTGTTCGCCTACAGTCGGCAACTCCCCTGGTCAGGAACGGGCGTCCTTTATACGCACTGCATGCAACAAGTTGTATGGTAACGGGGTTCCGAATGCCAGCAGGCGTGGCCAGTAGGTAAGGCCCAGCATATCATAAAGCGCATCCAAACGCATGGAAGCAAAACCGCAGGACGCTCTGTGGTCTGTGGACCCAAAAGTACACGTTCCTGCACACGCACACTGACAGCTGTAAACTCGGAAAGGGATGCGCAGACTAAAATTATGAATGTCGTGAGGCCCTTGACCATGAACGCTAAGCAGCCCAGTAACACGCTACATCCGCATCTTGCATACAGATGGCTTTCGAGATGCACCCACGCACAGAAACACCGTAAGCAACAGTCAATTTGACGTTGGATACGGCATTGAACCTGCAAGCCTCATCACGTCCTCCCACTCGGCCAAACAAGGTCGCTTCCACCACCCCTGTCAAGCTTCACTCGTAACACCACGCCCAGCGCCTTCCAGTGCCCATCACTGGACAGCGGCAGCCCTGCCACCGCCCCCCACGCGCCCCCACGTGGCACTCAGAGCTCCTCCTTGGGCGCTTGTGTCGAGTTCATGTCCATGAACAGGATGTACGCCCCCACCAGCGTCAGCACCACCAGCACGACTCCCAGCACCAGCAGCTCTGTGGGCAGGCGGTTGGGGCCCGCCAGCTCCATCAGCTCCTGCATGTCCTCCTCGCTGGCGCCCTCCCCGTGAGGGGCTGCAGCAGCAGCAGCAGCAGCAGCAGCAGCAGCAGCAGCTGCTGCCCCGGGCGCTGGGGCTGCTTTGCCCGCCTGGTGGCTGGACGGGGACGACGTGGGCGCGAGCTGCAGGCACGGGGAGTCAGGCTGTGCTTAGCAGCCATGGGTTCGAGCCAGGGGATGGATGGTGACAGGGGCGTATCGCAAGCTGCTGCCGAGGGGCAGTTATCAAGGTGTTGCAAAACGCCGACGCAATTGTGTATGAGAGCTTCTTGCATGGCCCAGCGCAGGCGCAGGCCCCTCCGAACATAACCTAAGGGCGCCACAGCACCCTGCAGGCTACAATGCAAACCCGCCTTGCTAATTGCTCAAATAGGCCCCACCCCTACCGGACCCCTACAGTTCCTCCTGCCGCCCTGTTGCCTCAGGGCCCGCTACCTGCGCATGCTCCTCATGTCTTCAGTACCTTGCCCACGACCTTGTACTTGGTGTTGAACTTTGCAATCCAGTCGTCTAGTGTCTTCTGCTGCTTCTCCGAGATGTCAGTTAGGTTGTCATTGCACTCCGAGGCATCTACCTTCATGATGGCCAATGCCCGGGAGCATTCCCGCCCAGCAAAGACCTCGTAGGGCCCACCTGGCGATGTCCGAAGGGGAGAGGCGGGTGATGGCAGGTGGGACGGAGCCGGTTGTGGTAATGGGTGCCCCGCCCCCTTCCCACAGGATGGAACACATGCCGTGCCACATGCACAGCCCTTGGTATCAGACAAGGCCTTGCCTACTTGGGGCTCTACTGCTATCTGGAGACACGCAGGGACAAGGGACACGGGCGGGCTGTGCTCACCCTTTCCATAGAACTCTCTTGCTGCGGACACGTCGTACACGATACCCTTCACAGCTATATAAACTGGTTTTGCAGCATCTGAGCCATCGTAGGCTAAGAGCTGCTCAGGCGAAAACGTCGGGTCGGCCATTCCCAACACCTTCTGCAGGCCTTCAGCGTTGTCTCCCTACAGATTGCTATGTAAGGTTTTGGAGTGTATGCTTATAGCTTTACAGGTGGGGGCGAAGCGCGGTCGGCCATCGCAGCTCCCATGCGGTACGGATTGCTGCCCAGAATCCAGCCCATAAATTGCGCCAAACTTTCCACACTCTCGCATAGCAAACGAGCTCCAGACTAACTCCAGACATCGACTCTTGTTACCAACCAGCAGTTTGCAATCGGGCTGTCAAGATGGACTGCAGCATTACCTTCAGCTTTTCGGCAAAGCCTATCAAGGACACGCACGTTCGGAATGTCACCTACACGCTGTTGGCATCTTTGGCCGCAAGCATCATCTGCTTCGGTGCTCTCGGTGCGGTGAGTCGCGGAGGCCTACTCCATGCCAGCTGGCGCGGCGTTGACCGGCGCTGCGTCAGTAGCCGGTGGCGGCAAGCATGTTGACAGCCTGCCAGAGGACAGGATTTTATTCAATTAAGCGCTTTCCTTCGCACAGCCCTCTCTGTCTGTCTGCAAAGTTATTCCGAGAGCTGACCCATGCTGGCTGTCCTCGGAACACTGCGCAGATCCAAAACGAGTGCGGCGCGGGCGGTGCCGACTCCATGAACTCCGACGTTGTCCAGCTCCAAGGAGTGGATGGCTTCAGCGGCGTGTTGTCGTGCAAGAAGGTACACATGTCGCAATTGACCGCCCCGGATGCTTGCTGCTTTTCCGCCTGTAACCTAGGACCTATTCAAAGAAAGAAATTAGCGTGTGCAGCTGAGCCGTGGGCCGTGAGCGGTGGGATGGCTTGAGTTTCCAGTACCTTCGTTGACTAACCACAACGCCGTTGTTGACTAACCGCTGGAGCTATGTTCGCAACTGTCCAGTGTTCCTCGCCACTTGTGAACACTTGGACCTCTACTTGCCTGTTTGCAGCTCTACCGCTACTGGTGGTTTGTGACGGCCATGGGCTTTGTGTGCGCCGCGTACGGCCTGTGGAACACCGTCACCGGCAAGCTGGTGGCCAACCGCGCTGGCGTCGTCGCCCTGCTCATCGTGTCCGCGGTCCTGTCCATCAACATGACTAGTGAGTGTGGGATGGCCTGCCGATTGTGAGAGAACGTTTGGACTTGATAGGCACCCAGCAATGAGCAGTGCAGGCTGTCACGTTGAAGGGCACTTGCGTCGTTAAGCACTGGACAAACGGCACAGAATGGTGTCATGTCTCAAACCGCGCCTGTGCACAAAAGGTATAGCCTGGCCTGGCGCATAACACGTAACAGCGTACGACACGAGTAGTACCGGTGTTAACCCCCACATACACGCACCTTCCCTCCCTGCCCCAGACGCGTTCTACAACCTGGAGGACGTGCCCAAGTTCACCTCTGGGACTGCCAAGGACAGGGCCCGCACCATGCTTGCTGGCTGCGTCATCGTGTCTACCATCCAGTGCATCGCCATCTTTCTGGCCGGCCTCGATGTGTCCCCCGTGGCCGCCGACCACGCCAGCGAGCCCGTGCGCGAGGTGGCCCTGCCCAAGGCTGAGCAGCCCAAGGCCGCCGAGGCGCCTGCTCCCGCCCCCGCCCCGGCCGTGGTCCAGGCCGAGCCCGCTGCCGCCTCCGAGCCTGCTGCGGTCGCCGTTGAGGTGTCCCAGAGCTAAGGGCTGCGCAGCAACCGATGTGACGGGTACCCACGCACATATTTAGCAAGAGACCCTGTCGTACCGTGCACTGCATTGAGGTGACACGTACAGTGATACACGTAAAGAGATGAACCGCCACTGAAAGGCCATAGCGAGCGCATGCGCGAGCTACAATAAGCACACTGCACATTGTGGTCACGGTTATGCTCTTGGAATGTGTTTTTGGTGTGTGGGGCGACCAAAGGGGCCGGAAACCCCTAACTCTTTTTGTGTGTGGGGCTGGCCAAAGGGGCTTGGTGGCTGAGAGGGTAGCATCGTTATAAGTGTACGGCATGACACCTACGTGGTGGGGTGCATGTACGTGAAGATTCGTAATGATTAAAAGCAGCTAATTCAGCGCGAGCACCTAAGCACTTATATAGAGGCGAAGGAAGTACTGTATTGTATCCTGGGCAGTGTCACGCCCCCACCTCCCTGTAAAGAGTTTAGTCGTTATATTGCTGGCATGCATGTGCCAGGGCAACCAACTAATACCACTCATCACCACGGTGTGAGCGAACCGTAAAACTAGAGAAGTACTTTTGGATTGCGTCGGTACGCACCGACTTCGGCAATGGACCAGTTGCATACAGCAGGGGCATACAGCTCCACTGCCACCACCACAAAGCGGAAGCTAGTAAGCACGTACTATGGCTTCAGGTGTGCCAGGACTGTTGCACGTTTCAGGACACTACAGCTCCTGCCTTCATGTCGCAGATGTGGGAATCATGACTCACAGCAGATCATGCCTACAACCTAAGCGTAGTTTTGCCCCTCGTCGCTGCGAGCATTGATACACTGCAGCCTGCAGTGCAGGGGTAGCAACGGATGCGATCAGGCGAATCTGCTTGCATATGCAGCTGACGCATATGGATTATGCGTGCTGAGGCACTGACACTACACATGCACCGCAAGACCCTGCAAGACCACATCCAGCTTCATTACAGTACGCACGAGGTAACATGGTGTTGCAGGCTGCAGTGCAGGCACATCATGAGCGTACTGCGCAACTGGCACTGTGCACTCAAGCTGTTCGATGTTAGTTAAGCCCCTCTCACAATTTCAGCTCAAATCCAGCTTTCAAATCCAGCTGCGCCAGTGTAAGGCTTTGCTAAGACACGGTGTACGTCATTTCTGTGGCAGCATAAGGCAGGGGCCTGCGCCTTGGTCAGGCCAGCAAGCGGCACTAGGCAAAGCAGTGTGTCTGGACTGCTGATGAAAGCCCCAGCCAGCCACCTTCTCAGTATGCATCGGTAAGTAACGACGCTCCCACGGCCGTTCTCATCCACCTCTTTCACACAGGCAATCGCACCGTCCACGCAGGTTGCCATCCGAGCCCATCCCAACGTAACACCTACCGACGACCATGGCCCTCACCATGCCTCCCTAGTCCCTACACACCCACGCGTCGGCGAGCCGTCAGGAGCACGCAATCGCTTGTCCCTTCCACTTCACTGCTGGCCTTCGCGCCCATGCCCTACACCCACACCACATGCAGGTTCCCCCAACCGCGCCCCCAGCCGAAGCTCCGCCCAACACGCCCTGCCCCACATCGACACCCTCCCTTGGTCTCCACCTAACGCTACAGGTAGTCGTGCATGATCTTGAGGCTGATCTGCTCCGATAGGATCTCCCCAAACCGCTGCACCAACCCGTCAACAGCCGTGGAGCCGGCTGCGATGGACACAAACGTCCGCGACAGGTCGACCCCCGACTGGCAGCTGTGGAACTGACCGCCGGGCGCCACGGCCGCCATCTGCTTCAGCGTGGCATCGCCTGCTGAGCCCGCCTGGAAGCCGATGGTGTGCACCTGCAGGTTGGTGCGGCCGCCGTAGGCAGCCACCAGCTGCTGCATGGCAAGCATGGTGGGGCCGCTGTCGGAGTTGTCGCCGTCCGACATGAAGATCAGCAGCGGGGTGCAGTCGGAGGGCTGGTTGGCATGCAGCTGGTGGGCGACCTGCAGGGCGGGGGCAAAGGAGGTGCCCCCGCCGCGATAGGTGAAACTACTGGGCGCGTTGGTGAGGGGCACCGCCTCGCAGACGGTGCTTGCTGTGCTGTTAAACGTGACCACGGAGACCAGGTCCTCCTCGCTCTGGTCGGAGCGGCGGCGGCTGAGCAGCTGCTGGTAGGCGGTCAGCACCTCCTGCCACTTCTGGCCCGACATGGAGCCGGACTCGTCCAGGCAGAACACGATGTGGAAGCGCGTGGCGGGCATCTTGCTGTCGTCGAACAGCTGCACAGAAGTCAGGTAGCGGTTGGCGGCGCGGTTGTTGTAGTGGGAGCCCATGGCGCGCTCCATCTTGTCCAGCGCGTTCTTGCGCACCTGCAGGGGCACGGTCGCTGTACTGTGTCAGTTAACCCATCACTCCGACCGAAAATGCCAAAGCATGTAGGCGCTATGGCCCCGAACAGGATAAGCTGTTCCGTCATTTCCGCCACCCTGCCCATAATAGCCTCGCTCGCTGCCCAATTGCTACCCTCCGCCAGTCCACTCACAACCCGGCGAAGCCGCACCGGTAGGCATGTGAACTATGGCAAGCACACCATGTACCTACGCACCTTGCACAGCATGAGCTCCACGGGCCGCTTCTCGTCCGCCAGCGTGGCCATGACGTCACGCAGGGCGGGGGATCCCGGCGCCCCCTTGGGGTAGCTGTCCCGCGGGTCATCGTTGCACTCGGCGCCGTGCGCGGGCGCGTCCGCCACCACCACGGCGAATCGTGCCTTGGCCCGCCAGTTCAGCGCGGCGGCACGGCCCAGGGCCGACAGCAGGTCTTCGGGGCCGTCGCCGCCGCCGTGCGCACTGATGCCGGAAAGCTGCGGGTAGCAAACGGGCGAGGATTGTCGGCATCGGTACGGACCATCGCAACACAGGACCCATGGGAAAACGTCGGGGAGTTCGCAACACGATGGGCCTAGCGGGGCGAGCTGGGCAGGTGCGCGCTAAGGGCCCTGGCGCGATAGTTGCCACGCCCAAAGCAGCCCCCTCCGCACCTTAGTCTCCAGCTGGTGCGTGTCCTCCGTGAAGCCCATCTCCTCGAACTGCGGGCTGTCCCCCACGTCGCGGTACGCCACCAGCGCGAACCGCACCGCCAGCTGCAGCCCCGGGTACTGCTGCTGGATGCGCGGCAGGATGCCGGCGGCAATGGCGCGGATGTTGGCCTTGACGGCGGCCAGCCAGGCGCCCATGGAGCCCGTGGCGTCCACCACGAACGCCACGTCCAGCGACATGGCGTCGGGGGAGGCGTGCTGCAACTTGAGCTCCTTGTCGGCGCCTGCGCAGTGTACATGGGGCGGGCGTCAACTGAGAGGACAGACTAGGAATCCGTCAAGGAATTGGGCAGAGCGGTGCGCGCACAGGTGCAGGTGGTGCCGTACCGTACATACCGTCCGTACAGGAAAGGCATCAGCAAGCCGACTACTGACAAACACGCATGGCTCCCCCTACGTTTCAGTCCAGCAGATGGTGCCGTACCGTACATACCGTTCGTACAGGAAAGGCATCAGCAAACCGACTACTGACAAACACGCATGGCTCCCCCTACGTTTCAGTCCAGCAGCCTTACCCATGCGGTTGAACACGTCCCCGAAGAAGCGCTGCCCGCTGCTGAGTATCGCTCCCACATCGTCCTCGCCTGCTGCCAGCAGCGCACTGTACTCGGACCACGGCTGCTGCACTGCCCCCGCCTCAACACTCCCCAGCGCCCCGCCTTCGCCCTCCGCCTCCGCCTCCCAGCCCGCAGCCCCTCCCGCCCCACCGCCACCTCCCTCGGCACTGCACAGCTGCTCCAGCGCATCTGGCAGCTCGCTGGGCAGCGCCGCCTGCGCCCACCGCCCGCAACAGCATCTCTACAGCATCTCTACCTGTACCCACCGCCCGTAGCACTTAGGCACGTGTGTGCGGTCGAGCCCCACCGCCACGCCCACCACGTCCACACCCGCCGCCTCCGCCCGCCCCAGCGCCGCCGCCAGCCGCTTTCCCGTGCTGCCGTACCCATCCGTCAGCACAAACACCTTCTTAGGCGCCCGCCGCCCAGCACCCGCTGCCCCTAGCAGCAGCTCCACCGCCGCATCCACCGCGGCGGCGTCCTGGCTGCACGCCTCCACGTCAAACCGCAGCTGGGACAGCAGCGCCAGGGCGGTCGCGCCGTCCCACGGGTCGTCCGGCGCCTTGATTAGCCGCACGTCCTGGCCAAATGTCGGCAGCGCAAAGCTGTCGTGCCCAAGGTGCTGCGTCAGCGCACCCACAAGGGTCACCAGCGCATCCATGGCGCAGTGCGCCAGCTGCCCGTGCATGGACAGCGAGGTGTCCAGTACGACAGCAACGCCGTACTCGCGCTTGCTGCCCGTACGGCGCTGTGCGAAGATTGCTTTGTGCGTAAAGTCCGTGGCAACGGCCTTAATGAGGCCGCCCATGTGCAGGCTCGCCCCCCGCAGCGCAGAACGTGTGCGGCTGCGCTTGTTGGGCGGCAGCACGGCAGTCTGCAACGCCTCGCCCATGCGCTCAACCTGTAGGCCCAACTCCTGCGCCGCGCCCTCTCCTTCCGCCTGTGCTGCCTCCACCTCTGCCGGCAGCTCCGCCCGCGCCTGCGCAAAAGGCGGCCTGGCAGCACCTCGCCTGCCACGTGCCTGACACGCCCGACTGCGCCTCCTGCTGTTGCTCCTCCGCCTGAGCCACAGCCGGCGTGGCGTGCGCAGCTGCCTGTACCTCGCCGCCAGCGAGTTGCAGCGCCAGGGCGAGCACCAGGACCACTGACCATCCTGCACTGCAATGGACGTGTTGGTACAGTTATTGTTGTAAGTTGCCAGCATATTGGCCAGTACAGGATATTCGCAAGTACAAGCAAATCTGCAGCAACGTCCCGTATTAACCTCGGCGCCGGCACCAGGCAGCACTCAAAGAGCTTAGAGCGCGGGTGTGGGACCGGATAAACAGCATTTACGTCTCTCCACCGACCTGCATATCATGTAATCAGTCGGTCTTTAGATGCGGTCCTCTCCGCGGGGGCGCAAAGACCGCGTTCACTCGACTCGCGAACTCGGTAAACCACAACGGATCTTGGTCTGCAGTTGACAGGCCCCTTTGCATCATGACCTTCATTGGCCCCCCTTGCAGCAGAGACGGCCTAGGATATGACCTCGACCCTATGTTTCTACATGTGAATGCAGCATCCAGCCCGTTAGCGAGGCGCATTCGGACGGCAAATACAAACCTACATGCGTTCTGGCGCAGGCCTTGGAGCCAGAGATCTCCTCGCAGCCATATGAGGTCGGTCTCTATACGATATAGCTCTAACCACCGAGCCTCGGTGATACCAGGCTCTTGGCGTTGCCTTCTTACATTCTGTAGGTCATCCTCAACCTTTTCGAATTGCTTTTCAATGCTCTGGTCCATTACTGTGAAACGATAGCTTGGGGGTGCTTGGGTGCTTGGGTGCGCAACAGCGCGCGTGTTAGCGCCAAGCCGGCGACCCGAAGAATGTACGGTCTGCCCCATTCCTGGCCACTCCCATCCTGTCTTGGTAGAGCGGAGTCTAGCTGCGTGGACGTGCCCAAATATTATCACATCGTAGAAAAGGATCTGTCTGCCTACTCAGAGCCCTCGCGCCGCAGCCCTGCCTCTGGGTGCCCAAGCGCGAGGACATGTTTCGCCCCAACTGGCATGACACCGCTTCCGAATGCGTTAGCATCCTTATTATTTTTTTTAATAATTGTAAATCTTTGTTAAAATGCGCTTGAGGCAAAGCTGTCAGGTGTGCGGCGAAACGCCTCTGGCCGATGGAACGTTGGCGCCGGGCGTTCGGCAGTTGTGACGCCGCTTCCGAGTGCCCCATTGCAACTGCAAATCCCTCTACATATTTATGACAGTTGTTAGAGGGTGTTAGCGCCAACGCAGCGCCGGTCTAACGTGTTCCGAGGGCTGGTGGCCCAACAATGGAATGGCTTGGGCTGCTGCACGTGTTGGAAGTGCTTCGTGCCCGTCAGCCGTCGTCTTGCCGTCATTCCTCCCTCACGGCTGTTGTTTATTCCGGCAAGGGCCTGTAACTAGTCTGCCATTCATGGCCTGAACACGCTACTGTCAAGGCAGCCAACCTGCTCTAGGGTCTGAGCGCTTCAGAACGTACGGTTCCAGTACGGTTCCGGGCAACGTACGGAGGGGTAGCGCATGCCCCACCGTTCCGGGGTGGCATTGCCGACCATTCTTTTGCCTGCCGCTGTACGTGCAAAGATGAACTCGTCCGAAGTTGGCAAAGTCATAGAGCTCTGGCTTCGTTGCACAGATAGGGTAATTGCCGCCTACTCTCGGGACGATGTCGCGATTGCTGACGCGGTCAGCATCAACAGCATGTCCAACTACAACGAGAGCATGCTTGCGATGCACGCGGTCTGGACGCAGCTTGACAACAGGATGAACAGTGCTTCCGACTATTCGGTGAAAGCTGCTTGCGCGAAAACATGGATCAACGCCCACTTCGAGAAGCCCTTGTTCAAACGGATTGAAACGCTGTTGACGACAGTGCGGGATCGCTCGGCCGTTGCACTGTCGCCCTCGGAGCCTCTCACGCCCCGGTAGGTCACGCGGTATGTGCCAGGCTACCAGGTACTGCCATGACAGTAAGCAAGTATTACGCAGCCTGCATAGACCGTGTACAGATGCGACTGCTGTTGACTGGGCACTGCCAGCCGTCCTGCACCTCAGTCAAGGGGGTTTACCGAGGGGGTTACCCGGTGTACTCCTTTCGTAACCCCCCGGGGTCTGCTCCGCCAGCCCTTGCCGCTGAGCACGGACCCTGCCCCGCACGCTAATCGCCGTAATCGGCAACGCCGGCATTGCATACGCTGACCAAAGGCGCACTTCAAGCCCAAAACCGCCACCGTTACCCACTGCTGACCTTAACATCACGTCACGGAAACCGCAAAATCGCCTACCCACTGCTGCACACCGCAGACGCCACGCGTGCCAGGTCATCACCAACGCCGGCCAGACCGGCTTCGTGCTCCTGAGCCACGCCTGCCTCATGGCCTTCAACGCCACAGCCTACAGCAGCAGCCCGGCAGAGAAGGAGATCGGCTACCGGGCCATGCGGGTCATGATGGACAAGGAGTTCATGATGGCTGTAGCAGGCGCCGCCAAGGGCATGACCGCAACCGCCGCGCTGTTGCGCTCCGAAGCCGGCGTACGGCAGTTCGACGGTCGCTCGTACGACATCGAGTCGGCGGTTGGGCAGCACGACGCGATAACGGGCCCCATGGCCATGTCAATCTGCCGGTACACGCTGACGGTTGGCCAGATGCTGCTGAACATGCTCAACGCCGCTGGGATTGCGACGGGGGGCCCGCCGGTGTCCTCCGTCCCTCGCGACATCGCAGCTGTGTTCGAGGGCATTGCAGAGTCGGAGCTGCTGGCAGCTGCCGCGTCGAGCATCCTGGACAGCCCCAACCCGTACGCGAGCCGGGTGCTGGCGGAAGCTGGCCGCAACCGCGTGTGCGCCGACGTGCAGAACGCGTCCAGCGACGCGGCCAAGGCGCTGTTCCACATCCACATGCTGCAGGGCAAGATCGCGCACGGGGGCGGGCGCGAGGGGCAGCGGCTGGCGGTGGGGCTGCTGCGGGGCATGCGGCACGAGGCGGTGCGGCGGCTGCAGGTGGGGCTGCACGCTGTGAATAAGCGAAGCGAATAAAAGGGATACCTACAGGATATTGCATCTTCAACACTCTCTGCTTGGTCCTTATGGCCTCCCGCCTGCCCGCGCGTGCCCTACTGGGCGTGCGGAGTTTTATTTCAGCTGTTGGACGTCTGTGTTCCTGTCAGATATGGGATATGACGTGGCACGTGTCCTCCCTGTGCGGCTGCTGCAGGTGGCGCTGCTGGACCGTATGGCGGTGCACGCGGGCATGGGGGCCAAGCTGCAGGACGACGAGGGCAGCGCCACGGGGGGCGCACAGCTGGGGGCGCAGGCGCGGGAGCAGCAGGCTGCGCAGGCGGGCGCGTGGGCTAGCAGCAGCGGCACGTGGTGGCTGGCGCAGGAGGAGGCCAAGCAGGGGATGCTGCTGGGGCTGGACCCGCTGGGCGGCGACGGGAGCTTTGACGGGGGCACGCACACGCGCAGCAAGACGGCCGGGTGGCTGGAGGACCACCACTGCCACGTGGTGTACGCCACGGTGGCGGAGTGGCGGCTGGTGGCGCGGGAGCCGGCGCTGCAGCGGGTGGTGGCGGAGGCGGGGGTGCCGGCGGGGCCGCCGCCACTGCTGGCGGCGCGGTACGCAGCGCGTGCGGCGGAGGTGGTGTGCCGGCTGTGCCGCGGGGAGGGGCTGGGAGGGGCGTACGCGCCCGCGCCGGAGTGGGAGTTCGCTATGGCTCAGGTGGGGACCAGGGAGTGTGCTACGCAGGCTGGGCGGGGGCACAAGTGGCGCAGACCCCCTGCTGGACATGCAGTTGCTGTTTGGTGCCTCACCTAGCAGCAAGGAAACACGAAAGCACTTTTACGTATCCACGACCATTGCGTGTTGGTGTGTATGCGTCACAGGCGCTGATACGGAACGTGATGTGCGAGGAGAGCGACACGGCTGTGCTGCCTGCTGCCACGGCCCGCGCCTGCCTGCCGCACTGGCTGGAGGCGGCCGGGTGGCTGGCGGGGCTGCTGTCGGACGCCACAGCAGCGGCCATGGGCCGCCTGCCTGCCACGCCGCGCACCGGCGGCCGCCGCAGCGTGATCGACATGGCGGTGCGTGGTGTGCCTACGCTGCGGGCGAGACACACGACCGTGCTCAAGGGGTCGTAGTTGCTTACTTGTGCTGCAACTGTGAAGGCTAGACGTGCAGCGTGGTCGGCAACTCGACATGTTGATCCTGCGGCCACAGACATGTTGCACAGCGGGGCGCTGACACTACTGCCTCCCTGTTGGATTTTTGGGAGCGCGGTGAGCGGGGACTCTACTGTTGGCCGCCACTGCGTGCGGCAAACGGAGGTGCCTCACGTAAGGCTCGCGGGATGCTGCTTAAGCGGACCCTGTTCCCTGATTGTTTGGCGCCTTGCAGATTGCGAAGGACGGTACGCAGGGCAACACGCTCATGCAGGCCATCAGGGAGTTCACTGACCTGGCCTACAATGACAACTTCGGTAGGATAACGGATCCAAAAGCTGCGACTGTGTGCAGTGCCGTAACTGGTCAAGGGCCTCTCGCGGTCTAGTCCATGGCTTCCAGCGCAGCACCTGTGTATGCCTGCCGACGTTCACTGTACGAGCAATGTCACTGCTGCAATACCATCATGCACGGCCATGCTAAACCTTCCCGACGCTTTCCAAGCACCCCTATCCCTGTCCTGTTCCCCCTGGCTACGCCTGCCAGGCGTGAAGACCCTCTCGCCCGCCGCTAAAGACTACGTGCGTCACCGCCTGCACCGCTGCGGCCTTGCCGCCAGCCTGGACCACACCCTGCGCCTAGCCTTCAGCGCGCAAGAAAGCAGCGGCAGCTGCCCCTTTGACCTCAGCAAGGCCGTCACGCTGTGCATGATTGCCCTGGACACAACCATGGTCCCGCTGCTGCCGCCAACAGCTGCAACTGGTGACAGCGGCTTCAGGTGCACCTGCTGTGAGCCGGTGCAGGCCGGCAGCACTAGCACCAGCACCAGCGAGCGGGGTGGAGACCAGCTGGGTCTGCTGCACACGCTGTCCAAGCGGGCGGCCATGCTGACGCGGGCGCTGGAGGTGGTGTCGGGGCCACGCGGCGATGCGCAGAAGCGGAGCCAGGTGATGGACTGGTCAGGGGAGGTGCTCATGAGCCTGAAGGCGGCGCTCAAGGGTGTGGAGGGCGATGTGCGGCGGAGGGTGGGGGCGGCCCGGCGGGCGGCGGAGGACGCGAGCGGCGGGGAGAGCCCCTTTGAGGCTGCATGGCGGGCGGATGCGGCGTGCGTGGACGAGGCGCATGAGGCTCTGGCTCTGGCGGCGAGGGCGGCGAGCAACCTGGCGGCGCCGTACGCGTGGGAGCTGGCGGCGGATGTGGCGGCGGCGGCGGGAGGGCGGTCGTCGGCGCGGCTGCCCACTAAGCTGAACCTGGGGTTGGGCTGCGTGTGCGACGTGCTGCTGCGCTGCATGCAGTGGTGGCGCTACCCGCTGCTGCTGCCCCCCGCGCAGCTGCTGGCGTGCCAGCCGCAGCGGCTGCTGGCGGCGGCGTGCACGCTGGCGGCGGTGGCGCCTGTGGATCCGGTGAAGGAGCAGCTGGGCCTGAGGGTCTCCAGCCTGGTGGTCATCATGTCGTCGCACCAGACGCTCAGCGGCAGGGTCCGGAGCTGGATAGCACCGCCGCCAGCAGCTGCTGCTACTGGTGGTGCTGCCGGCGGCAGCGGTGGCGATCCCGCCAGCGGAGAGCTCGAGGAGTGTGCCGGGTGCCTGGCGGCGCCGCTGCAGTCTGCGTTACGGCAAACGCTCAGCCTGACGCCGGCGTACGTGGTGCAGGCCATGGCGCTGCAGAAGGTGGCGGCGGGAGGGTGCCCGCCGAGGAAGGGCGTGCCGTGCAGCGCCGGCGGCGGCGACGTCACGGACCAGCCTGACGGCGGCTTCCAGCAGTGCGCGGTCGCCATGTCAGGGCTGGTGTGGGAGAGCTTCCAGGACCCCTCGTTCATTAAGACACAGGAGGTGATGCTTCCGGACGGTACTGGGCCCTCGCACCTGCTGAAGAAGGAGCTCGACGCCAACGGGAAGCTGCCGCCGCCGCCGTCGCCGGTGGCGGCGAGGTCGGGAGCCCTGCCGCCGCCGCTGGCGCTGCCGCCGAGGAGGCAGGGGGCGCTGCCGCGGCTGCGCGTGTGCGGCAACCCACGGTGCGGCAGCTTCGCGCAGAAGGGTGAGGGGGCGCTGCCGCTGAAGCAGTGCGGCGGGTGCCGGGCGGTGCGGTACTGCGGCGCGGAGTGCCAGAAGGCGCACTGGCGGGATGGGCACAAGGCGGAGTGCAAGGAGCTGGGGGCGGGCGCGGGCAAGTGACCTGGACGGGAAGGATGCGGGTGATTATGGAAGACTGGTACATTTATTTGCTAGCGCACGGCTTAAGTAATAGTGTGGGCATGTTGCGTGCGTGTTGCGGCTGTACAGAGCCAAAGCGTGAGCGAGCAGTGGCAGGCCGACGGCCCAGGCAGGGATACGGGAATGGGTGTACATTGGAGCGGTTGGTGCGTGCGGCTTTGCAACCGGCTGGCGCGCGGGCTGGCAGGCTGATGTTTAGGATGCGGCCGTTGCAGTACGGTACACAAGGACAGAACCATGTGCTGCTGACGAGGTTATAACAGTGTTCGGGCGTCATGGCTGCATGGTCACTTGTTGCTATTCGTGTGGACATAAGCATAGGCCTTGGTACCTTCTCTCCCGTTATACTTTGGTGAACCAGGCGGTAGGACCACAGAGCGTGGCGATGTGGAACGGTGGCGTGGCGTGGCGCGGTTGAGCAATCCCAGGGCGAGGTATGTGCGACTTTAGCAACCACTAGCTAAAGGAGTTGTGGAGGTGCTTGGCGGTGTGTCAACCGCTGATAGCAGCAGTTGATGCATGTGAACCACCTACCGTACCAGTGACCAAACATGCAATGGTGTTGGCCGTTTGACGCCAGGGTGTCTGAGCTTATTACTCCTTGATGATACGGACACCTCTGAGCATGCTGATTGGCTGAAACTGCACTGCGCTTGTCCAGGACCACGTGCTACCCGCTGAAAGTTAAGAACCTAGAATACCTAAACTACTCTGCAGCCGCGCGTTCTTGTTGCAGCCGTGCGTGTACATTGCTGGCGTGCCTCACGCTGCAGCTCACTCCGTGCTGTTCCGGAGGCAGAGCCCAGACGCCAGAGCAAACAGGGAAGCCCAGGGGCATCTGACGTGTGACGTTTGCAACACGAAGTTCCACTATTTGCCATCGTTGCTTCCCCAGCCAGTATGGCAGAGGCACAGGTCCGATCTTGCCGGCACAGCGACTCGTGCCAACGCAAGGCCCACAGCTCCTCCATGCATTGCTGTGCTTTGCCCCGCCAGCTGTGCGGCACAGGGAGAGCACTATTAAGGTGCCCCGCGCCTGGCACTTGCGTCTATCGTGCACAGACTGTTACTGATGAAAGACCCGAGGGCCGGTGCAGTCAGGTGCAGGTGCGGGACTGCACGTCTTGATAGCGGAAGCCACGAGGCCCATGGGAATAGCGAATGGCGCAAAATAGCGCACACTGGCAAGCTAAGCCGCGCCCAAGGTGAAGCAACATCAAGTACCGCATAGTGTTCCAGTATTGCCGCTACGTAGTGAGCACCGCAAACACCCCCAGGTCACGCGCACAGTAGTGCACACGCTGAAGTGGAGCCATGCCCATGCTTGACCGTGCCAACGCATTGCGAGATACATATCACGCACGTTCACAGGCCACATTCGTTCTGCTCGGCCCCGCCTGACAGCGCATCCAACGACGACAGTGTAGCCAGGCACTGGTCGACACGTGCTGCCCTTGACCACCCTCTGCCGCCGCCCATGCGTCCGCCGTGCCAAGCCCAAACACACCCGCGCATACCCACTCCGCCCTTGACAAGCCTCACCACCCACCCCCGCTTCAATCTACCCCTTGATGCACACTTCGCCAGCGCTCCTCCGTCAGCAGTTTTTCCCCCGACACCGCTTCGTCCGCACCTGCCCCTGCCCCCCCTCGCTCCCTGTCTCGCTGGGCTCCGAACCCGCCCCCGCCGCCGGCTCCAGTGCGTACACAATGTCGTGCAGGTTGTCGATGGCGAGCGTGGGGTCGGGATGGGCGGCGTAGTAGGCGGCGGCTGCCTCGGCGTCGTACGGCCGCACCTGGGGGCACGTGGCGGGCGTGCGGGTGCGGTGCTTCAGGGAGGGAGCGGTGGGCCAGCGGGAAACCTGCCCAGAAACTGTGTCAGCGGACAGCAGTCGAGCGTATAGCAGTGCACTGTAGGGAGGGGTCACAAGGTTGTACTCGGTGTCCAGCCATGACGTGGGTTACCGGTATACGGTACCGCTCACTGGCGCCTTGCATTGCCATTTGGGTTTGGCGCCGGCGCCCTCGTCCGTGGCCATCTTCAAGTATCATTGACTGTAGGCTACATACTCTACAGTTCGGGAACAAAAAAAGGCGTGGCACACTGGGGCCCAAAGCCCATACTCTAAAGAGCGCCCACCTTCTCCATGGTGACCAGTCGCCGGCTGTAGCGGCTTGTAAGGATCTGCTCGCTGCGAACGGAAGGGCCACGGGACAAGCGGCAGCCGCAGTCAGGGCTTTCGATGCAGTACACACGCAAACGGGACGTACAGTGCACCCGTAGACACTCCACCCACCCGCTTAGACACCCTTGCACCTTAGACACTCCACCCCACGCCCACCTGTTTGCCACCACCTCCAGCGCGGGGTGCTGCGGCACCTGGTCGGGGCCGTACGTCTCCGGCGTGGCGGGCAGGAAGTACACCAGCCGCCCCCCGCGCACCAGCAGGCGGGCGGACAGCTCCAGCAGGTCGCGCAGGCACTCGCCCAACGTGTAGGGCTGCGCGTGCGGAAGGAAAGAGTTATTGCAACGCTGGTGCAGGGTCTGCAGAAAAGTGCGCGGGAAATTCTCTGCTCCCACGCAGGGCTGCAGGGCGTCTTGTTGCACAGAAAATTGTGAGGCACTGTTGTGCAGCCCTGCCTCCTTGGCCACCACCCCCGCCCCCGCACCTGCGTGATGGGTATGTGCGTGGCCCTGTTGGTGATGGGCGGCGGCGTGAAGCCCGGCTTCGCGCCCGACTTCTTGCCGCCCGCCCGCACGCCGTAGGGCGGGTCGCCGATAATGGCGTGGAACACCTGGGGAGCAGTGTATACTTCGAATGCTGAGCACGGAGGTTAACCGATACGGATTTCATCCCAAGCGGTGCTGTACTTTGGTACGGCGTGCGGCACCAGTCGCCAATCCACTCCCTACCAACACGGAGCAGGCCCTGGCCAACCCACCTCCTGCAGGTCGTCTCTTAGGGGGTGCCGGTGCGCGTCCATGCGCAGCAGACCCACGGGTCGCGGCAGGCCGTACTGGTCAAAGTTTGACTCGATGGTCAACCGCTCGCCCTTGCTGCCGACCTGCACGGGGCACGCATGGGCGCCAGCCGTAGCATCTTGGTGGAGCTGCAAAAATACTACCGTTCAAGGTGTGGTTGCTAGCCCTGGCTTGATCTGGAAAGCCGTTCGCAGCTGAAGGCGTCTTTCCAGAGTCCTGTGCACCCTCGCTGAGCATGCCCGTCCGTACCTTGCCTTCCCGGATGACCTTGTGGTCAATGTCGCCACCCATCACCTGACGAGCAAAGCATGGAAGGACGTGAGGGCGTGGAGAAGGCAAAGACAAATGGACAGCACTACACGCCTTACACCAGTACGTCCCTGCAAGAGGGGCGGCCGCCATGTAGCCTCAGGGCCCTTGAAGCCACAAGTCCGGTTCCACGTCCGGCTGTACCGCACACCGTACCTTTGCGCCGTACACCGCCGCCGCCACCAGGATGGAGCCCGTACCCGCGTACGGGTCAAACATGAAGCTGCCCCGCCGTAGCTGCATTGCAGCAAGGACAGCAGTCAAGAGGGACCGTGAGGAAGCCACGGTCACTACGCGCAACGTGAACACACCGCAGCAGCTGCAAGCGATCCTTCACAAACGGGATATGACCGCTTTGTCCATTGGCACAAGTGGAGGAGCATACCCCTCTTCCTTGCATTGAAGAGGCCCAGGATAACCTCCCTCGTTAAGCAGTTCCCGGCGGGGAGGAGCGCCCTTCCCGTCTCATTCGCAAGTCCCACCACCGCCTGCTAACCCAAAAGCAAACGCCAGCCCGAACCTGCCCCCCGGTTTTTACCTTGGCCTGGTTGCACATGAGGAATGCCACCTCCGCGTCCATGCTGGTGGGCCCCAGGTATTTCCGCCGCCGCAGCGTGTAGGCGTCCAGCAGCCCGCGGTCGGAGGACGCCACCACGCGCCCAAAGTAGTAGCGCCGGGGAACCTGGGGTGGGAGTGAATGCAGGGTTACGCGGACAGGAGACAACTACATGGATTTATGGTATAACGGTAACAAATCGGTCGAGATGAACGTCTTCGGACAGCTGCTTGCGGTGGTCTGATGAGCGGCGGTCTGACAGTTGGGGCACGGGCCTCCCTGGGCAAGGCGTTTTTGAGTACAGCACCCATTGCTTCACGTACCGGGGTACGCGTACAACGCGAAGTAAACAATGTGTAACCGTGTATCGTGGTGTGAGATGAGGTGCCGTCCAGTACCAGCGGTGTGATTCCCGGAGCAACGCTGTGATTTATGGCTGGCTGGCACAAATGCCGGCGGTGAGGCTGAGGCAAGGCCAGGTACTGCTTGCAACTACACACCGTACGGAACGGCTACACCCCTGCCGTACGCCCTTGCCGTACCTTGGCGTCTATGAGCGAGCCGTGGTCCCCAGCTTCGCACACCAGCAGCGAGAACGTCAGCTCGGGGTTGCGTAGCCGCACGGGGCCCTGGGAGGGTGGCAGAGGGTGGGTTGGGATTGGGTTGGGTTGCGGGGGGACGGGTCGATTGTGGAGTCTGGAGTGCACTGACTGCGCTTGCCTAGAGGGAGGAGAGGGTAGTTAAGCCACTGCGCCACCAGCACGCTATGTCGCCGTCTGGCTGGAAGGCGGATGCTTGCATTCATCCGCGATGGGTCCCAGGTAGCACAGGAGGCAAGGGTGCTCGCTATGCCTAGTGCAAAAGGGTGCGAGGAACTGGTCGTGTCCGACCTTGGGGCAGTGTTTCACAGGCATCGTTCATCATCGTTCAAGCAACCCAGATCATCTCACCAGCTCCCGGCCCGTCACACACACACCCCAACGTCCTGGCTGTCTACCTGCCCGACATGGTGCGGTGCCGGCCAGTCCTCGAAAGCCGTGCGTAGGGACTGGCATGGCACCTTGCCCGCCCCCCGAATGCCCAACCCATGCCCACCCGCACGGCCCGAGGACGCTGCACCACGGCAGCCCCACCGCAACCCCGTCTTCAACCCGTCCTAAGCTCCCAGAGGCTGCGCCGGGGAGCCTCAACTGGCCCCGGACCCCTTCTCCCCGGCATCCTGACCTGGAAGGGTATGAACTCCAGCTTCCTAATGTAGTCGAGCTGCTCGTCCATGGGCATGGACCTGCCGTACGACTCCACGTGCACCCGGAAGCTGCGCTCGGGGCCCAGCCACGGGTCCTTGACGGAGGCGGGGCAGGCCTCCACGGCCGCCTGCAGCTCCTCCCACGTGCTGCCCTCGCCCCACACCTCCACGATGGCCTGCAACAGGCACGTATGAGGTGATCAAAGAGGGGAGGGCGGTTGTTGGGATGCTGCCATGCTGGTTAGCAAGGTTTGGTGTGGGGTGGTTCGCTGTCCTTTGCAGGGCGGCTTTGTGGGTGGTAGGTGGCGGGCTCGGGAGGAGAGCAACAGGGGTGCTGGTTGGAAGGGAGGGCCAAGGGAGACTCAGGTGGGCATCGTGCTTTGCAGAGCGATAGGTAGAGGCACCAAGTGGTTGACTACGTGTTGGGCTGGCGGGTAGTGAGCATGCTGGACGGGCGAGGGGGCAGTTGCACGGGGTGGGGAGGAAGGGCTCGGGCACATACGAATGCATGCCATGCCACTTGCCAAACGCTAACATGCCGCAGCCACTAGCGACTGCTCCTTCGTATGTGGAGTTTTTACAACCATTAACAAAGAAACTTGGAGCGTCGGCGGCGCCTTACAAAGCCCAACAACCGTGCCCACCTTCGTGAGCAGCATCCTCTTTCCTATTTGTTGAACAGTTTCCTCGCTTGGTAGGGTCATGTACCAAAACGGAGACTCCTCGACATCCCCGGCAGGCATGCGCCATCGCAGCTCTTCGGTTCGGCAGCTGGCCATCTCCGCGAGGCTCTCCAGCTCTGGTCTGCGATAGTCTAAAAGCCGGTGGACAAACTGCGTAAGGTACTCTCTCCCGCTAGTGCTTGGTCCATCGTCGTCGATTGGGCGCTCTGGGGGCCCAGCACCGTGCGGCACAACTCTGACCCGCATCGGTGATATGGTACTCCAACACGGTAGGATGACCGGAGAGGCAAGTTTGGGGTCACTAGCTGAGTGTGAAGGCAGTACTGGGCTGGACGGCTGTTGCGCATTGACCTTTTACTAACTGTCAACGGCTGTGTGGCGTGCTCCGTGTCAGGGCTTTGCGGGACTTGGGCTGTTTCGCACTTTCGCTTCTCAGTGCTTCGCCCCTAGGTCCTTGCAAGTAACGCTGTTGCGTAGTGCACATCAATACTGGTCTTGTAGGGTAGAGGCGGGAGAACCTACATCCCCGTGGACCTGAAAGATACGCAGGCAGGTTGGATGCTTGCTGTTGTTAGCCTGAAAAACGGAAACTATCGAGCTGTCGTCTGCTGCAACCCTGCGCCAATCGGCTTTGGCGCGGTGACCCGCGGGACGCCTTGTGGCATCGAACCACATTCCGGGATGTTGCTTGCAGGCCAAAAAGCGAAATAGTTGCGCTCCACACGCTTAGGCTAGAACCGCAACACATTATAATAAATCCACAATTTTATATTACTACAAGCGCACGGATGCCTGCGCAGTCTTTGTCTGTTCCCGCCCTCCGGTGCGGTGGCCTTCCGACACGGCTTGGGCCGTCAGGAGTTGTCCCCTTCCGTTGTCAGCAACCTCATGCTGCGACACGGGCGGTCGCATCGTCTCGCTGGAGCGCCTCCCGACGTGCGTTTGCTGTTCATGCGCGGTCGACGGGTTCTGACGGCGACAAAGGCGAGACACGGCCTGGGCAGCTTCCCGCGGAAGACGCAGCAGCACAGGCGAGTATGGTAGGGGTATGTGTGCTGAGATGCAGCAGAGATTTGGACATATCCGTCCGGCCTTGGCGCCAAACTTCTCGCCCAGCTTTGCGCCTTGCTCTCCGGGCTTGCTTGCGCGGCAAGCGGGTTAGAGGTTGGCTAATTTGTTTCACCTCGCCTTGGACCATTTGCAGGCGAAAGCGGATGCAGTTTTGGGTACCGGTGATGTCGCCAGCGGCATGCTCGGCGGCCTGGACGGTGTCGGCGGGGGCGGTACCGGCGGTGCGGCTAACGAGGACCGGCGGCAGCAGGCTGCGGAGGCGGTTGCTGCGCGGCTGCGGCAGGAGGTGGAGCCTGTAACGAGGGCGCTGGCGGGGGTGCAGGTGGGGCAAGAGCGCGGCTGTGCGCGTGGGTAGTGGGTGCTCCACGCTGACCCAGATGGCGGGTGCTTTTATGCTGACCCAGATGGGCGTATGCATGCAAGGGTGATCCTGCCCACGCGCGCTGCGCTACGAGTGCTAGGGGCGATCGTGTACAGTGTACTGCTTAGAGAAGGCGAGGCCTCACTGTAAGGTAGCTGCATGCTACCACGTGGGCTAAGGGTTGTGGATTTGCAGCACCTGCACCTCATGTAGGATGGTCGATAGGCCGGGTGTTCGACAACTACACTGTGCACTCGGCCACCCGACAAGGCCCCGGGGAGTCTGGGCCTCACCAGCGCCGCCTGCCCGCTCTGTTCCTATCACCTCTTATCCCTTCTGACTCACCAACGTGTATTCATGTGCAGGTCTGGCTGCAAGAGCTAGCCCACCATCAGGTGCGCCTGGTGCAGCAACACGAGCAGCAATGGCAGCAGCAGCAGCAGCAGCAGCAGCAGCAGCAGCCGGCCCAGGACCCTAACAGGAGGCCCAGCGGCTTTGCCGCCGGCATGTCCCAGGACGACGTCACGCGGCTGCGCGAGCTGCCTGTGGCGGTGGCCCTGGCTGTGCAGCAGCAGATGGGCAGGAGGGACCTGGCCACCGGGGCCATGCTGGGCGTCGCGGTGGTGCTGGTGAGTCTCACCGTGACGAAGTGGTGTCGCACCTGCCTGCTGGCCGTTTCCTCGGTAGGACAAATGCTCGGGTTTGCAGTCCGTCGCATTGTGATGATGTGGTGGTGATATGGCATCGGGTACCTAGTTCATGGTGGGTGATGGGGAATGCAGGGGTAGGAGAAAGCCTTACTGAGAATGGGTTGGCCTCATGAGAGGTGTACCAGGTAACTGCGAGCGTGTCGGCTATAGCGCACTGCAGCCACATTCAGCGGCATACCTCGCTATACCCATGCCACCTGTGCAGGGCTACGGCATGGGCAGGCGCGAGGGAAATGGCCCCAAAGCACCCGCCGCCGCCCCCTCAAGGCCCACGCCCACACCCATATCCTCGGAGGCCTCTGCTCAGCCGGGAGGCGCGGTGGGTGCGGGGACGGCACTCAGCGGCACCGTCAGCAGCGGCAGCAGCGGCAGCGGTCCAGTTGCTTCAGGCGACGGAGGCGTGGGCCCTGTCAAGTACAAGGCAGCGGGCAACTCTGGCGGGGCTGGACATGTGTTCGTACCGGCGAGGGCTGCGACGTCCAACGAGGTAAGGCAGTGCTCGTGCAATCTGTGTGGCCCGTTGGGGTACCTCCTGCTCCGTAATGAGCATGCGGCTTTCACCTGAGGCTGTGAAGCTACAGTATTTGTTGATGCGCGATGGCCAACGGTCCGGCCACACCAAACAACATGCAGATCGGACTTGGGGCGTAGCCCACATGTTCACACGTGGCTGTTGACGGTGGTACTCTTATGTATTCCGAAACCAGGATGGCCTATGTTTTCACGTGGTGGTGGTGTCGCACGTTCTGCATGAGGACTAGTGACTTGCTTACTCACAGTGTGTGGCACCCCTGCTGTGGCTTTCATGCGTGCACCTGAGCAGATGGAGCTGCTGAAGCTGTGCGACCGCGCTCGTCCCAACGTGGGAGCCGTACGGCGGCTGCTGGCGGCGGGTACGGTAGTCAACGTGTCGGACGAGGTGCGTTTACCGCTCGCAGGAATAACGGTGGTGCCGTCCGCGTGCGTGGTCGGGCCCGCGTGCGTGGTCGGGCCCGCTGGTTGCTGTGATGAGTGGGCATCTGGAGGCGCGCGTGTGAGTAGGTGCAGTTGTCGTACGGTGCCATGCGTGTACCCACAATCTCAGTGTGCTGAAAAGGGCACCCAGGACCGGCTGTGCTACGTTATTGTACTCTTTCCCGTTTGCCGCCTATAGGTAACATGCCCACATGCCATGCTGTAAGTGCCGTACATGCGCTGAACACGTATCAATATACCGTGGACCGCTGTGCACAAATGAGATGTGACGTACGTGTGTTGGCTTGCCGGTGCCCCCCAGGACGGGTCCACCCCGCTGCACCTGGCCGTGGTGTGGGACCACACGGAGCTGGTGGGGCTGCTGCTGGCGGCGGGGGCGAGCCCGTGCTGCAGCGACAAGGTGAGTGGCACCTGCTGGCCGTAACACTTACAATGTACGTACGTGGATATATGTGTACGGTAGTACTTAGGTAGGTTCTTAGCTGCACGGGGTGTGCGTAATGCAGCCATGGGAGCATGTATCATGGGTCGTCGTGCATGCATACCGGTATTGCGGAACGTAGCGTACATACCGTGCAAGCTCTCAGCTCCTTGCAATGGGATCCAACGAGGTGCATGCTACTCAGGTGAGCAGTCGCACGAGCCCTTTCTGCCCTTTTGTACAAGTTGAATACGGACATGTGAACAACTCGATCAAGACCAAGTTCCGTCCAACAGTGGCGAGGCTTCCGTCTACACTGGTCCAAGTGCGTGGTGGCACAGGGAACACGGCGGCTGGGCACCAACCCAAACACGCACTGCACCTTGTGCTCAGCTATCACAAGATGTCCCTCCTTGGTTTGCTGTGTGGCTCGTACGCACTTACTACTTACTACTGATGTTCTATATTTCCTTTCACATTGCTGTGTGTAGGATGGCTTCTCGCCGTTGCACCTGGCCAAGAGCCGCCTGGCGGTGGAGCAGCTGGTGGGGGCCGGGGCTTCCCTGGAGGCACGGACACGTTGGGTGAGTCATCGAGTGAAGCGTGCAAAACGGTGTCAAGTGCCAGCAGAATCGCATTGCGAGCGTCGGGCAGGTGCGGTGCGAAGACAAATGCGTTAAGAGCAACAGCGTGCAGGCTTATATCCGCAGGTACCGGTAGAGCGGGATGTGCCTTTTATACTGCCCCCTAACTTTGCCATCTTGCAAAACCAACTGCGTACCGTGACCTTTACTCCGCTGCCTTTGCTGCACGTGCGGCCGGACAACACACGGTCGTGGCTGGCCTGCACTTTGCAGGTGCATTCAGCGCCACACATTTGTGCTACTGTCGCGCCTGCTGCTATGGTGCTGCGCAGGACGACTGGACACCGCTGCACGCCCGTGTGGCGTACGGTTCTGTGCAGGCCGCCGAGGCGCTTATTCAAGCAGGGGCGGACATGAGCGCGGCCGACACGGTGAGGGGCCCAGCATGGCAGCATGCCAGCGAGTATCTTGGGGATGGCTTATGGGGAAGGCTAACACGTCGTCGCTTATGTAGTAGAGATAATGGCTCGGTGCGATAGCACGCAGCTGCTGGAATTGGCCCGTGAACCTTGGCCTCGTGGGGTCTTGACTTGTGAACGAGGCCCGCAAGCCCTATGATGGACCTCCCCATGACCGTGCCGAAGCGTTCTGTCTCGCGCCTACCGTTCTGTCTCGCGCCTACCCTTAGTCCCCTGCACCTGGCGGCCTGGCACTTGCCAAACGGCTTGCCTTTTGCAGGCATGTTGATAACACACTCTCTTGCTTGCTCATCCGTTACGGCTACCCCGCAGTACGGCGGGACGCCCCTGCATGTGGCGGCCAAGAAGGGGCAGTTCGAGACAGCCTGGCTGCTGCTGCGCTGCGGGGCTGAGGTGGACGCCAAAGACAGGGTGAGCCGCAACGGTTGGTTACATTCGTGGTCACGCTAGTACTGCTAACGGCCAAGAGAAGAGGTGCTGAGCTTCTTGGTATCACGTGCGGCCAGCTAGGTCCATGGTAAGAGAGGCGACGGCGCAGGCGCGGCACACCAAGGCGGAGGTAAGGGGTTGGGGCACATGACTGCGTGCAGCACAGACCTCTGTACCGGCAACGAGCCATGTTGAACAGCGTAGGGCTGTGGTTAACGCCTGCATGGAGATAGCTCCGCCTAGATGCTCTGTTGTGTGCTAGCTCGGGTGGATGATGCCATGTCACGCTGAGGTCTGACCTAGTGCGTAGCACACCGGGCCACGTGGCAGTGGCGCCATGTTGCTGCCCCGCCGAGCGATTGCTCTGTTGCACGCCCGTGCTCCATCCCAGACCGTACGAGTACTGCTGGTTACGGCTGGACTAGCATCTAGTGACACTTTCACGGTCTGAGCTGCTCGCATGCAGCTGGGCGAGGCACCCCTGTTGGCCGCCGTGCACACGGACCACTTCTGTTATTGCCGCGCACACAATACACCCTGACTACTCGATTAGTATACTTTATGAATTGCATGTTGTGCTGGAGAATCATGCACTACTGTTGAGAATGCTATATGATCCTGTAGAAATCAACGCCGTGTGCCCGGTGCTCCTCACAGGCGGGCAGGACGCCCCTCGTGGACGCCGTGCGCGAGGACCAGCACATGGTCGCGAGGCTGCTGCTCAAGGCGGGGGCGGACAAAAAGGTGTGAGGCGTGGGTTGATCGCGGGGCGTGTGCCCTAGCACGCTTGCAGCAGGGTAGGAAACAAACGACCTGGGTGACCCTTGGTCCAGGGGACCCTGCCTTGGTCAGTTAGCAGACGAAGTTTACGGGTATGGTACAGGTACAAATTTCATCCGCTCCCGGTCTGGCCCGCTGGGGTCCTCAGGACCAGCGTACTGCACACTGCACGCTTGGGTGTCAGCATAGCGTGCAGCAGCTAGAACGGAAGCTGTGGGAAGGGCGTGGCAGCTACCCTTCGAGCGTGATGCCCACACAGACAGGGATGGTCACGCCCATGAGCTTGTTGCACCCGGCCCTGCCCGTTCCCTGCCTGCCGTGCCGTCCCGCCAGGGGGTCGCTAGCTGGATCAGTTATACTGCTGTCAAGAGCACGGCCATGTCCAAGATCTTGGCCGCGGCCTGAAGCCCCGCACAGTACCTTGGTGCGGCCAACCTATCACAACAAACAGCGGTTGCACTTTGGGCTGGGCGTGCCCAATGGAGAATGAAGAGTGCCGTACACTCAGCAGGTCGCGGACTGCTGCTGGCGGGGCAGGACGCTCACCTTCCGCGAGGCGCAGTGAGTCGTGCAGAGCTGCATTAGTGCTTCACACGGACCTGCGTTGGTGACGGCGTAAGGTGCGTCTCGTACACAGTAGTTAAGTGCAGTGTTCATTCCAGTTCAGGTGCAGTGCGTGCTAACTGCACATAGCCTTAGGCGGCATGTAGTTCACCGAAGGCGGGGACGTGCTTCGGCTTTTGGTTTGGTGTGACGGGACGTCGTGTGACTGGAACACCGGATTGACCGCCTCGCACGTGCGAGCATGACTTGAGTACCGGTGTACGGCGCCCGCCGTGTCCAGGTGCGTGGCATTTCGTTCGCCGCTTCTGGTCGTCTGGATAGTGAACGTGTGGGTGGACGTGAGTGTTTGATGTGTGTACTGTGACGTCCTGTTCAGTTCTACTGCCATACCCCACGGCGCTACACCTTCGTTGCGGTTCACCGTCCTGCAGATCCTGGGGTTTACCGTGGTTAGGATGATTGTGTTACTGTGGCGGACGGCTACCTGGTGGCCTGACAGACGTGCACCGGTAGCTAGTGCTGCCACACTTGGGGTAGTTGACAAGAGCCTTACTCATAGGCAGTGGTGTAAAACAGCGCTGCACATCTCCCACGTGCAGTACCGTACAAAGCAGGGGAGAACAGGGGAGAAACGGGGGGGAGAGGGTACCAAGCACAAACCCCGAGCACGGCCTCCAGTCGCTTCGTAAATGTATCTGAGTGCTGCACATTACCCTTCATAATGGTCAACGTGTCGCGACATCACCAGCTGCGAACCCTGTACCATCCTGCGTTGACAGTCCCGTTGACCCGCGGGACACCTGCCGACATGGCATGATGAGCCGCCAGGCAGAGGAGCGAAACGGTGCTCTCCACACAACTTTGCTCCTGTCTCTAGGCTTAGTATCTATTGTACTATGTATACTATTACACGCGCTTCGATGCCTGTGCAGTCGTTGTCTTCTTTTTCCGGTGTGGCGGCCTTCCGACACGGCTTGGGCCGTCAAGAGCCGTCCCATTTCGCTGTCAGCAACCTCATGCTGCGATACGGTCAGTAGCACCATCTCTGTGGAACGGCTCCCGACGTGCGCCTGTTGTCCCTGCGCGGTCGACGGGGTCTGACGGCGACAAGGGCGAGGCGCGGCCTGGGCAGCTTGCCGCGGAAGACGCAACAACACAGGTGAGCACGGTATAGCTACTGTAGGCGTGTCGCACAGAAGCAGCAGAGGCTAATACCCTTGGCGCCAAGATGCTTTGCGTGAATCGCTTCTAAGTCAGGGCTCCAGATGTTTGCTTCACTTTCACTCATCTATTTGCAGGCGAAAGCAGATGCAGCATTTGGTCCCGGTGATGGCGCCAGCGGCATGCTCGGCGGCCTCGACGCTGTCGGCGCAGGCGGTACCGGCGGTGCGGCTAACAAGGACCGGCGGCATCAGGCTACGGAGGCGGTGGCTGCGCGGCTGCGGCAGGAGGTGGAGCCTGTGACGAGGGCGCTGGCGGGCGTGCAGGTGGGGCCTGAGAACGGTTGTGCCCGTGGGTGACGTGTGCTTTACGCTCACCCAGATGGCGGTGCTTCACGCTGACCCAGATGGGGATGCATGGGTGATCCTGCCCACGCGCGCTGCGCTACAAGTGCTAGGGCAGCTACTTGCAGTGTGTTTCTTGGTGCAGGCGCAGTACACTGCAAGGTAGCGGCATGCTACTACAGTGGCTGAGGGTTGTGGACCTACAGCACTTGCACCACATGCGGGGTCGTCATGCGATAGATCAGGCCGGGTGTTGCCCTGCCACTGCATGACAGCTATCCACCTCTGCGCTTAACGACCCACCTGCGGTACTAATGCGCAGGACACGCTGCAAGAGCTAACCCACCAGCAAGCGCTTCTCGTCAAGCAACACGAGCAGCAAGAGCAGGAGGACCAACAGAACCAGGACCAGCAGCCGGCCCAGGACCCTAACAGGAGACCCAGCCGTTTCGCCAGCCGCACCTCCTCGGACGTCGTCACACAGCGGTTGGAGCAGCAGACGGTGGCGCTGCGTGAGGCGCTGCAGCAGCACCACGGGGAGGTGCAGCGGGAGCTGGTGGGGCGGCTGGGGGCGCAGGGCCGCGAGCTGCCTGTGGCGGTGGCCCTGGCGGTGCAGCAGCAGATGGGCAGGAGGGACGTGGCCACCGGGGCCCTGCTGGGCGTCGCAGCGGTGCTGGTGAGAGGGACGCGTTATTGTAAAGTCGTTAAGCCACGACTTAGGACGGTAAACCGCGTCGTTCTTAGGCGGGTCTCTAAGGCGCTGTATGATACTATTGCACTTGCGTGCAGGCCGTTTCCAAAGTAGGTTTGAGCTTCGGGGTTCGGGGCTGAGTTGCAATTCGTAGCGACGTGGCGTTGTAGTGTTAGGGCAATATGGCATCGACACCTAGGTGTTGAGCGAGAGCGAGAGTGTGTGGAGGGGAAGTCAGGCGGGAGGACAAAGGGTTTCGAAGCAGGAGGATGGAATGGCCTACGTACCCAGAGGTGGAACTACAATGTGCCTGCTATTGCGCGCGCTACAACCACCGTCAGCTTCACACCTGGCTACACCCATGCGCCATGCCACCCGTGCAGGGCTACGGCCTGGGCAGGCGCGAGGGAAGTGGCCCCGGTGCGCCTGCCACCGACACCTCACGCGTAACGCTGCCCACACAGCCGGGAGGCGCCGTGGGTGTGGGGACCGCGCTCAGCGGCACGGGCGGCAGCGGCAGCGGCCCAGTCGCTACTGCCGAAGGAGGCGTGGGCCCTGTCAAGTACAAGGCAGCGGGCGAGTCTGGTGGCACGGGGCGTGTGTTCGTGCCGCCGAGGGCTACGGCGCCCGACGAGGTAAGGCAGTGTCCGCGCATTAGCGTGTCTTGTTGGGTTACCTCCCTTCTCCAATTACTAGGCGGCTCAGTGACAGTGCCCTGCATTAATGTACGGCCCTGTAGCTAGCAACATTCGTTGATGCGCGGTGGCTAGCAACCCGGCTGACGAGCACGCACTCTGCAGCCCCCTTTTGGGGCATATATTGCCAAAGGGGCCGAACGCTGAGCATAAGATGTATGTAGGCCTGATGCTTGCAAACCTCTGCCGACAGCACGCATGGCACTTGTAAGGTTCCGGCCGAATCGAAAACATTCTCTGCGTTCATGTGCTGAGTCTTTCATGCCTCATGCGTTTACCGTAAAGCTGGAGTGCGTGGTTGTGGCCCTTGGTAATCCTGCCGCTCGCTCCCATGCGTGCACCTGTGCAGATGGAGCTGCTGAAGCAGTGCGACAGCGCTCGGCCCGACATGGACGCCGTACGGCAGCTGCTGGCGGCGGGTACGGCAGTCAACGTATCGGACAGGGTGAGTCGACCGCTCGCTGGGGCACCGGTAGTACTGCATGCGTGTGTGGCCGGGCCCGCTGGTCGCTGTGGTCAGTGGGCCTTTGGAAGCGCGCGTGGGTCTTATGGTGGTACTCACCATGCTCGCTCGTACGCAAGACATACACCTGTATGCTGACCATGGCACATGGGTGCGGCTATATTCCATCAATGCAACCTTCTACCGTCTGCCGCCTGAAGGTAAGCTCTATACAAGGACCGTGTGTTACCGTGTGTTGAGGCCCACGTGCCATCTCATACATACGCATGCGTTTCAAGGGGGGCTGTTCAGCCCGCACAGAGCTGACGCTGTGTGTTAAAGGGTTTTGCGTTCGGGTGTTGGCTTGCCGGTGCCCCGCAGGACGGGTACAGCCCGCTGGAGCACGCTGCGAGCTGGGACCACGTGGAGCTGGTGGGGCTGCTGCTGGCGGCGGGGGCCAACCCATGCTGTTGCGACAAGGTGAGTGGAACCTGGCCCTACCGCCTGCCACGGACGTGGTATAGCATGTCGGTATCGGTCGGCATGTGTATAGCATGTCGGTATCGGTCTTGAGCTGCTGATCATCATGCAACCATGGCGTGCCGGTCTTACGGAAAGCAGCTGACCGTACAAGGCCTGCCGTCACTTGATATGTGGCACGGGGAACACAGCAAACGGCACCCAGCGGACACTATATGCATAAACCGAAATACGTACTGCGCGCTGACGCCCAGCTGTTGCATAACGCCTCTTCTAGGCTTCGGTGTGCCTCGTGCGGTGCGCGCATGTGCATCTTCCCACTTGTACTCATGACGTACAGTTCCATCGACGATACTGTGTTGCAGGATGGCTACACGCCGTTGCACTGGGCCAAGAGCCGCCTGGCGGTCGGTGGAGCAGCTGGTGGGGGCGGGGGCTCCCCTGGAGGCACGGACATTCGAGGTAGGGCCGCTGCCTTTGCCGCACATGCCGCCGGAACACACACAAGTATCGTCAGCACTTCACATGTGCATTAATGGGGCCCCATGACAAGTTACCATACCTTGCGGACTCAAATACCAATTCTGCGCCTGCGCTGTGACTGCTATGCTGCTGCACAGGACAACTGGACACCACTGCACACCCGGGTGTGGCACGGCTACGCCGAGGCCGCCGAGGCGCTCATCCGAGCAGGGGCGGACATTAGCGCGCGAGGCTCGGTGAGGTGGCCATCGCGCCAGCATGCCAGCGGGTATCTGGGGGAAGGCTAGTGCGGAAAGCTGACGTGCCATCATGTAGGCCTTGATGGGAGGTGTTGGCCCTTAAGCAGCTGGCTGTGGGCTGCGCATCTTGGCCTCATGGGGTCTTGACCTGTGAGCCTGACCCACAAGCGCTGGTCACGGACCTCCCCATGACCGCGCCGCGCTGCCTTGCCACTCCTCGCCCACCGACCTCCCTAAACGGCCTACTGGTCACGCTTTTCACGAAACGTCTTGCCTTCCCAAATCAGAATCGGTAGTGTTTCTGGTGCTTTGTCCCTCGTACCCCATTGCGGCCTGTAACTGTGATTGTAACCTTGTGGTTGTCCCATATGTCGGCCCGACTGGATCGCTTTTGCTTTGCCTACTCGCGTTGTCGTTGCGTAGTAGCAGCGTTTCCGTGGTTCCCCGACGCCTACACGGTTTTCTCGTGGTTAACGCGTGCCTGCAGGCCGGCAAGACGCCACTGCACGTGGCGGCCCGGATGGGGCAGTTCGAGGTAGCCCGGCTGCTGCTGCGCTACGGGGCTGAGGTGGACGCCAAAGACGGGGTGAGCCGCGACGGCTGGTTACATCCGTGGTCACGCACTGGCATCGGTTCAAATAAGCAGTCTTGTATGGCCTTTAGCTTCTTGGTTTGACGTACGGCCAGGTATCGGTAGGTCCATGGTGGGGCGAGGGGCCAGGTAGGGGTATGGTGGGACAGGGGCGTGAAGCAGGGGTGCCCGCTTAGTGTCATCCTGTTCTGCCTGTACATTGAAATGCTTGCCCACTACATAACAGCACATGATAATGACTGTCGTACAAGATTGTATGTGGAGTTGAAGCGCCAGGTGGCTGAATGCGCCCAGTTGGGTGACCAGCCCCGCCCTGAGTGACTCATTGCTTTCGATGATGCGTCCCTGTTGGGTACTGGGCCTACGAGGGCAACGACCCTCCTGCGCTTGTTACATAATAAGATTTTTGTTATGCCACGGGCATGAGGGTAAATGGCACCAAGTGTGAGGTGTTACTGTTTGGCGGTAGCAAGGCGTACGTACGATCAATTGAAGCAGTGATATCACATGAACGCCCTGTGCTCGGCGCTCTTCGCAGAATGGCGAGACGCCCCTCATGAGGGCTCAGCTTTCGCTCGACCGTGCAACCGTGAGGCTGCTGCGCAAGGCGGAGGCGGAGGTGGAGGCGACCAGGAAGGCAGAGGCGCAGGCGATGGCGGACAGGAACATGGAGGCGGAGGCGGAGGCGGAGGCAGACAGGAAGGCATGAGACTAGGTGGGTGGCGCCACCGTGGGGCATGTGTCCTAGCACGCTTGCAGTGAGGTGGCCACTAGCCTGGTGGGTGACCCTCGCTCAGTAAGCAGACTGAGTACGGTGAAGGGGCATGGTACGGCTACAAGTTTGATCCCTTCCCGGGACGCCAGACTTGCCCACTCGGGTCCTCGGGACTAGCGCATTGCAGACGCTTGCACACTGCACGCTTGCTTGGGCGTTGTGCGTTATCGCGGCGGCAGGTAAAGCGGGTGCGGCAGCTGCCTTCCGAGCATGTTTGCTTATGTGCGCCAGTCGGCGCAATGCTACATCGCAAACAGTCACACAACGCACCCCTTCCTGCCCTGCTTCCTGCTTGGTCGCGCTGTCCCCCAGAGGGTCAACAGCACAGTCAGCGCACGGCCACGTCCGAGACTCTGGACGCGGCCTGAGGCTCTGCAGGGGACCTGGGTGCATTCAGCGGTGGAGCGTGCCGCCTGGTGCCGCTCACCTAGCAGGCACCTACCTGTACTTGCTTCGCGGACTGCAGCTTGCGGGGCAAGACACTGACCTCCTGTGAGGCGCAGTGGCTCGTGCAGAGCTGCGTTTTTTCACACGGACTTGCGTGAAAAGGGGGACAGGCGGCGTCTGGTACATTGTACTTCAGTTCAGTGTTTATTGTAGTCTAGGTTCAGTACATGCTACGGCCCACAGATTCGTGCGGCATGCATTTGGAGCTGGTGGTTCCTTCCCGTACAGTGACAGGGGTGGGAAGGTCCCTGCTTGTCCTGTGTCTGTGATGGCCGGGACGAGCCCTTCGGCTGAAGGGGCTGAGGACCCACAATTGTAACATACTAGACTGAACGCCGCAATATAGTATGCTTGATTCATGTTCGGGCGAGTCCCCCGCTTTGGGGGCCGGAGCCCCCCAGGCACCAGCTGTCACGTGTCAGTGTGTCTGTCAGAGTCTGTCACCTGCCGAATAACAACCCTTCAGCTTGCGGCTAATTCATTTGGACAGAGAACGATTAGTCTGTATCTTCTCCTTAAAGACTTTGCGATGTTCAATCGATCGCGAAAGACGAAACGCGAAAGTGGACCAGGACCAAGGCGTTGACCAAGCTTAATGGCTGTCAGCTACATTTCACGATTATGAACATCATGTATATGATCACGACACCACTCCAGCACCCTGTACAGCTTTGGCAGCGTGCTATGGCCTGCAAGCACGGCTCGCGGTATCAAGTGCCGCCCTCAATGTCCCATGTATCGCTATTGGTACACGGACCCTTAAAAATATGTTATTTGAAGCTGACAGCTACTTGACTGCCGTCTTCTGGTTGTTAAGCGGAGGCATGCCTAAGCATCGCCGGTCGGCAGCCAGCTCTGGACAACTCACTTTACGAGCTAACAAGACATGCTGTAAGAACCAGGTGTATAAACGTGCAAGTAGGGGAGGTGACGTGCAGGGCTCCCTTGCGCAAAACGAGCGGGCAAGGGAAGCAAGGGACAATTAGAGACTTGACATCGCACGTGTTAGCTGACACTCCCACCCAACCCTTCTCCAGGCTGCACAGAAACACATTGCGTGCCACTGAGATAGACAGGCCATGGTCCCTGTGTTGTTGGGTGGTGCAATGCGCATTACCCCAGGCTCGCCCAGTTTTTGCGCTTCCCCAGAAGCGCCTTCGACCCTACGGCGGCCAAGAACTACGTGATAGCAAAATTTAATAGTACGTGTATGGACCTACCTAGTCATCGCGGGCTGCAAGCTCGGTTCCATCGCGTGGACCCCGTGTGACCCGCGGGACGCCTTGCAGCATGACTCGAATCCAGGAGCTGTCCTGCAGGCCTAGATACCGGTAGCGAAAGCGTGCTCCCTGCATGGTTTTGCTGAGATCAACATACATAGTACCTATCTTACATATACATACGGTATATCACTACGCGCGCTCGGATGCCTGCGCAGTCTTTGTCCTTTCCCGCCCTCCGGTGCGGGGGCCTTCCGACATTGCTTGGGCCGTCAAGAGCCGCCCCATTTCGCTGTCAACAGCCTCATGCTGCGAAAGGTCCAGCCGCACAACACTTCCGGACCAGCTCTCGACGCGCGGCTGTTGCACATGCGTTGTCAGCCAAGTCTGACGGCGACAAGGGCGAGGCGCGGCCTGAGCCGCTTCCCACGGAAGACACAGCGGCACAGGCGAGTACGATAGAGCTGCGCGCGCAGCTGAGCGGCAGCAGCGGCTGCTACATACTCGTCCGGCTTGGCGTGTAAGCAAGGCTCGACGTTGGCTTACTTGTCTGCACCTTGTCTTGGATTGATTGCAGGCGAAAGCGTATGCAGCGTTTGGTCCCGCCGGTGATGGCGCCAGCGGCATGCTCGGCGGCCACGACGGTGTCGGCGGGGGCGGTACCGGCGGTGCGGGTAACGAGGACCGGCGGCAGCAGGCTGCGGAGGCGGTGGCTGCGCGGCTGCGGCAGGAGGTGGAGCCTGTGACGAGGGCGCTGGCGGGGGTGCAGGTGGGGCACGAGCGCGGCTGTGTGCGTGGGTGTGCTTTACGCTGACCCAGATGGGCGTATGCATGCAAGGGTGATCCTGCGCACGCGCCTGCGCTGTGAGTGTTTAGGGCAACAGCTTGAGCTTGTGAGAGGAAGCCACGAGGGCGCTGGTTGGGGTGCAGGTGGGGGCCGAGCGCGGCCGTGTGCGTGGGTAGTGGTGCTGACCCAGATGGGCGTAAACATGCAAGGGTGCCCACGCGCGCTGCGCTACGAGTGCGAAGGACAATCGCTGACTGTGCACTGCCGAGAGGAAGCGAGGTCACACTGTAAGGTAGCTGCATGCTACCACATGGGCTAAGGGTTGTGGACTTGCAGCACCTGCACCTCATGTCGGATGGTCGATGGGCCAGGTGTACGACAACTACGCTGTGCACCCGGCCACCCGGCAGACCCCGGGGAGTCTGGGCCTCACCAGCGCCGCCTGCCCACTCTGTTCCATAACCTATTATCTCTTCTGACCCACCAACGTGTATCCGTTTGCAGGTCTGGCTGCAAGAGCTAGCCAACCAGCAGGCGCGCCTGGTGAAGCAACACGAGCAGCAAGAACAGGAGGACCAGCAGCAGCAGCAGCAGCAGCCGGCCCAGGACCCAAGCAGGAGGCCCAGCCGGTTCGCCAACGGCATGTCCCAGGACGACGTCACGCGGCTGCGCGAGCTGCCGGTGGCGGTGGCCCTGGCAGTGCAGCAGCAAATGGGAAGGAGGGACCTGGTCACTGGCGCCATCGTGGGCGTCGCGGTCGTGCTGGTGAGTGGTATCATATTGGTATTGTGCAGTCGTATTGCACCTGCCTGCTGGCCGTTACACGGTAGCGTCAAAGCTCGGGGTTGCAGTCCGTCGCGTTGTGGTGTGGTCATGGAACACCTAGCTCATGGTGGGTGCTGGGGAAGGCATGGGGCAGGAGAAAGCGCATGTGTTGGCCTTACGTGAACGGGGTGTGCCGGTAGCTGCGATGTGTCGGCTATAGTGCACGCTGCAACCTCTGTCGGCTTCACACCTGGTTACACCCATGACACCTGTGCAGGGCTATGGCCTGGGCAGGCGCGAGGGAAACGGCCCCGACGCGCCTGCCACCGACACCTCACGCCCAACGCCCACAACCATATCGCCGGGGGCCTCCGGCCAGCCGGCAGGCGCCGTGGGTGAGGGGACCGCACGCAGCAGCGCAGGCAGTAGCGGCAGCAGCGGCAGCACGGGCAGCAGCGGCAGCGGTTCAGTAGCTCCCGGCAGGGTGGCGGGCGACGCTGGCTGGGCTGGACACGTGTTCGTACCGCCGAGGGCTGCGACGCCCAACGAGGTGAGGCAATGCTCATGCATTTGCGTGGCCCGTTGGGGCACCTCCTGCTCCGTAATAAGCATGCGGCTTTCACCTAAGGCTGTGAAGCTTACAATATTGGTTGATGTTGCGATGGACATTGGTCCGGCCACACCAAGCAACATGCTGATGAGCTTGGAGAGTAGCCCACATGGTTACACGTTGCTATTGGCGGTGGTGCTCTCACGTTTTCCAAAACAAGGATGGCCTGTGTTTTCTCATGGTGGTGGTGTCGCGCGTTCCGCGTGAGGACTAATGACTTGCTTTCTCACAGTGCGTGGCACCCTGCGGCTCCCATGTGTGCATATACACCTGAGCAGATGGAGCTGCTGAAGCTGTGCGACCGCGCTCGGCCCGACGTTGCCGCCGTACGGCGGCTGCTGGCGGCGGGTACGGCAGTCAACGTGTCCGACAGGGTGCGTTGACCGCTCGCTCGCTGGGGTTCCGATCGTACCGTGCGCGGGCGTGATCGGGCCCGCTGGTTGCTGTAATGAGTGGGCCGGTGGAAGCGCGCGTGTGAGTAGTTGCAGTACGTTACGGTGCCATGATTGTACCCACAGTCTCAGTATGCTGAGAAGGGGACATAGGATTGGCTATGCTACGTCATTGCACTCTTTCCCGTCTGCCGCCTACAGGCAACATGCCCACATGCCATGCTGTAAGTGCCGTACATGCGCCTTGAAAAGGGTGCTCAACACGCATAAATTGCAGTGCACTGCTGTGTATGAATGAAGAAGTGGCGTGAAGAAGTGGCGTGCGTGTGTTGGCTTAACGTTGCCCCCCAGGACGGGTACAGCCCGCTGCACCGGGCCGTGGTGTGGGACAACACGGAGCTGGTGGGGCTGCTGCTGGCGGCGGGGGCCAGCCCGTGTGGCAGCGACAAGGTGAGCCGCACTTGGCCGTAACACCTGCAACGTACGTACGTGGATATGTGTGTACGGTAGCATTTAGGTACGAATAGTCAGCTGCGCGGGGTGTGCATCATGCAGCCATGGGAGCATGTCTCACAGGTTGTCGTTCATGCATGCCGGTGTTTCGGAAAGCAGCTGACCGTGCAAGCCCTCAGCTCCTTTCAATGGGCAAGGTGCATGCTACCGTACTCGGGTGAGCAGTCGCACGAGCTGTGTTCGCCCTTGTGTCCAAGTTGTATACGGTACGGACATGTTCACACGTCCATCAATTCCAAGTTGCAAGTTCCGTCCAACAGTGGCCCGGCTTCGGCCTAGATTGGTCCGCGTGCGAAGTGGCACAAGCCACTCGGCATACGGCAAATATGTTTCGCACCAACCCAAACACGCTCTGCACGCTGGAGCTCAGCTGTTACAAGATGCCCCTTCTTGGTTTGCTGTGTGGCTCGTACGCACTTACTACTTACTATTCATGTTCTGTAATCCGTTCGCATTGCTGCGTTGCAGGATGGCTACACGCCGCTGCACTCAGCCAGGAGCCGCCTGGCGGTGGAGCAGCTGCTGGGGGCGGGGGCTCCCCTGGAGGCATGCACACGTTGGGTGAGTCATCGAGTGAAGTGCCGGCAGAATCGCATTGCGAGCGTCGGGTAGGTGCGGGGAAAGCACTATATCTGCCTGCACTCCCTACACTGTACGACAGCTGCATTTGGTAGCAAGAGATGCTGCGTGTACGACTGCTGTGTTGCTGCATGTGCGCCAAGTAAGAACTGAAGGTCTCGCCAGGGTCGTTCCTTTTGTGGTACGGTGAAGACAAATGCGTTAAGAGCAACAGCTTACAGGCTTATATCCGCAGATACCGGTAGAGGGGGATGTGCATTTTGTACTGCCCCCTAACGTTGCCATCTTGCAAACCCACTTGCGTACCGTACCCTTCACTCCGTTGCCTTACACTGCACATGCGGCCCGACCAGACACGGGCATGGCCTGCACTCCCCAGGTGCCTGAAAGAGCCCCTTAGCAGGCTGCCATACCCTTCGGCGACGGTCTGCAACTGCTGGAGCCGACCCGGAAGCAAATTCGAACTCGCTGCTGTGGCACACTGCTGGTGTCATCGTCACGCCTAGCCTGCTGCTGCGACTGCTATGCTGCCGCGCAGGACAATTGGACGCCGCTGCACGCGCGCGTGGCGCACGGCTCTGTGGAGGCGGCCGAGGCGCTGATCCGAGCAGGGGCGGACATGAGCGCGCGCGAAAGTGTGAGGTGGCCAGCATGGCGGCGGGTATCGAATCGTGGGGATGGCTAATTGGGAAGACTGGCACGTCGTCGCTTATGTATTAACGAGAGCTGATGGCCCAGGTATGATCGCATGCAGCCGCTGGCACTGGGCCGTGCACCTTGCCGTCATGGGCCTGACCTGTGAGCCCTGACCCACAAGCCCTGTCACAGACCCCATGGCCGTGCCGAAGCGCTCTGCTTTTCCTCACGCATACCCACAGTCCGGCACCTGGCGGCCTGGCACTCGCCAAACGGCATGCCTTTTGCAGGCATGTTGATAACACACTCTCTTGCTTGCTCATCCGTTACGGCTACCCCGCAGTACGGCGGGACGCCCCTGCATGTGGCGGCCAAGAAGGGGCAGTTCGAGACAGCCTGGCTGCTGCTGCGCTGCGGGGCTGAGGTGGACGCCAAAGACAGGGTGAGCCGCAACGGTTGGTTACATTCGTGGTCACGCTAGTACTGCTAACGGCCAAGAGAAGAGGTGCTGAGCTTCTTGGTATCACGTGCGGCCAGCTAGGTCCATGGTAAGAGAGGCGACGGCGCAGGCGCGGCACACCAGGGCGGAGGTAAGGGGTTGGGCCACAGGGCTGCCTGCAGCACACACCTCTGTACCAGCAACGAGCCGTGTTGAACCGCGTAGGGCTGTGGCTAACGCCTGCATGGAGGTAGCTTCGCCTGTTGTGTGCTAGCTCGGGTGGATGATGCCGTCTCATGCTGTGGCTTTATGCTCTGGGCCACGTGGCAGGGGTGCCATGTTGCTTCCCCGCCGAGCAGGTGCTCTAATGCGCGACAGTGCTCCATCCCACACGATACGAGTACTGTTGTTTACGGCTGGACTAGCATCTAGTGGCACTTTCATGGTCTGTGCTGCGCGCACGCAGCTGGACGAGGCACCCCTGTTGGCCGCCGTGCACACGGGCCACCTCATTGTTGCCGCGGACACAGTATGCCTTGGCTACTATTTGCCAATATATAGGATAGCATATTATCATATACACTACATGTTATGTTGGAGGATCATGTACTGTTCAGAATGATGTATGATCTTGTAGAAATTAACGCCGTGCGCCCGGTGCTCCATGCAGGTGGACCATACGCCCCTTGTGGACGCCGTGCGCGCGGAGCAGCTCATGACCGCGAGGCTGCTGCTCAAGGCGGGGGCGGACAAAAAGGTGCGAGGCGTGGGCTAACCGTGGGGCATGTGTCCTAGCACGCTTGCAGTGAGGTAGCAAACAAACCATCGGAGTAAACCTTTGTCGGTTAGCAGACAAGGTACAGGGGTAGGGATTTGCCACCATTTTGATCCCCTTCCGGAACTTCATATCCACACCCGTTCTTCCTCACTCGGGTCCTCAGGACTCGCGCAGTGCACACGCCTGCACGCTGCACGATTCGGCGGCAGCATAGCGTCAGCTGGAACGGAAGCTATTTGAAGGGCGTGGCAGCTACCCCTTACCCCCAAGCATATCCGCTTACGCCCGCCAGCATGTACCCGTGTTTTGGATCAGCTGAGACGATCACGCCCACATGAATGCATTGCACACCGTCCTACCCGTTCCCTCCCTGCCGCGCTGTCCCCCTATCAGGCCACAGCGCTTGAGTATGGTGTCAAGAGCAGGGCCATGTCCGCTATTCTGGACGCGGCCTGAGGCCCCGCACGGAACCTGGATGCGTCCAACCTGCTCCAGCGAACAGCGGTTGCCACTTTGGGCCGGGCGTGCCCCGTGGAGATTGGGGAGTGCCGTACGCTTAGCTAGCAAGCACTTGCTTTGCAGACTGCTGCGTGCGGGGCAAGACACTGACATCTCGCGAGATGCAGTGGCTCGTGCAGAGCTGCATTACTAGTTACACTGACTTGCGTTTTGATGGGGCCAACAGGCTGCGTCGCTGGTGAACACTAGCCTACGCGGATGACGGCTAACCTGGCTTGACTTGCGTGCTGCAGTTTAGCACTTTGCACAGTCCTGTTCAGTATAGTGCATGCTCACCGCACAGAGCTAATGCGGTATCTAATTTACCAACGTCCAGAGTGTGTTCCGGCTTTTGGTATGGTGTGACGGGACGTCGTGCGACCGTCCGCCGGTGCGAGCGTGACTTGGATACCGGTGTACGACGCTCCACCGTGTCCAGGTGCGTGGCACAAGTCCGCCGGTTCTGACCGTCTGGATCAGGGAGCATGTGGGTGGAGGTTAACCTCTGCTGTATGTATCATGGCTCGCTGCTTCTGGTCCCGTACACCAAGACGCTACACTTTGCGGTCCGCCTTCCTGCGGGTCCTGGGGCTTGACAGTGTTTAGGATGGCCATGTTACGGTGCCCTGAACTTTATTTGGTGGCCTTATCAACGTGCACTGATAACTGTGCCACAGTTGGGAAAGTAGCCTTATTGTACTCGTAGGCACTGTAAGGCAGCTCTGCGCATCTCCCCCGCGTCAGTGCCGTACCAAGCAGGGGAGGAGCACCAAGCACGAAGTCCAAGCACGGAATCCAGTCGCGTCGTAAATATCAAGGAAGTGCTAGATCATTTTCGTCATACGTGCGAACCTGTCGAGGCATCGCCAGCTGCGAACCCTGCGCCATTTTGCTGTGGCGCGATGACCCATGGGACGCCTTTCCAACATGACATGGCATGATGAGCCAGGGATGTAGACTTGTAGCCCTAGTAGCGAAACGGTGCTCTCACAGTTTTGCTCCTGTCGCTATACTGAGTATCTCTACTATACTATATAATTATTACGCGCGCTCGATGCCTGCGCAGTCGTTGTCTATTCCCGCCTTCCGGTGCGGCGGCCTTCCGACACGGCTTGGGCCGTCAAGAGCCGCCCCATTTCGCTGTCAGCAGCCTCATGCTGCGATACGACCAGCCGCACCATCTCTCTGGAGCGCCTTCCGGCGTACATCTGTTGCCCCCACGCGGTCGACGGGGTCTGACGGCGACAAGGGCGAGACACGGCCTGGGCAGCCTCCCGCGGAAGACACAGCAGCACAGGTGAGCGAGCACTGTAAAGCTACTGCACGCGTGCTGCTGAAAGGCAGCAGAGGCTACTACCCTTAACCGGCTTGGCGCCAAGATAATTCGCCTGAATTACTTGTTAGTCAGGGCTTCAGATGTTTACTTCAGCTTCATGCATCCATTCGCAGACGAAAACGGCGGATGCAGCTTCTGGTCCCGGTGATGGCGACAGCGGCATGCTGCGCGGCCTGGACGGTGTCGGCGCAGGCGGTACCGGCGGTGCGGCTAACGAGGACCGGCGGCAGCAGGCTGCGGAGGCGGTGGCTGCGCGGCTGCGCCAGGAGGTGGAGCCTGTGACGAGGGCGCTGGCGGGGGTGCAGGTGGGCCACGAGCGGGGTGGTCCAGGGTGGTCTGCGTGGGTGACGTGTGCTTCACGCTGACCCAGATGGGCGTATGCATGCAAGGGTAATCCTGCCCACGCGCGCTGCGCTGTGAGTGCTAGCTAGGGGCAACAGCTTGCGCGTCTTTGTGAGAGAAAGCCCCGAGGGCTACGGCGGGCGTGCAGGTGGGGCCCGAGTGCGGCCGCGTGCGTGGGTGACGTGTCTTTTATGCTGACCCAGATGGGAGTCTGCATGCAAGGGTGGTCCTGCCATGCGCGCTGCGCCTGCCCACTCTCTGCACCACCTCTGCGCGTTGTACCCCATTATCATGTATCCATGTGCAGGACACGCTGCAAGAGCTAGCCAACCAGCAGGCGCGCCTCGTGCAGCAACACGAACAGCAAGCGCAGGAGGACCAACAGCAGCAGCAGCCGGTCCAGGACCCTAACAGGAGGCCCATCTGGTCCGTCAACGGCATCAACAATAACGATGTCACGCAGCTGCGCGAGGCGCTGCAGCAGCACCACGGGGAGGTGCAGCGGGAGCTGGTGGAGCGGCTGGGGGCGCAGGGCCGCGAGCTGCCAGCGGCGGTGGCCCTAGCTGTGCAGCAGCAGATGGGCAGGAGGGACGTGGCCACAGGGGCGCTGCTGGGCGCCGCGGTGGTGCTGGTGAGCGAGGCATCATCCCTGTAAAGTTGTCTGGCCATGTCCGTGTCGTATATGGGCGGGTCCCGAGGGTGCTGTGTGTACGGTATGTTACTACCGGTACTGCACCTGCCTGCTGTTGCAGGCCGTCTCCACGGTAGGATGGAGGTTCGGGGTTGCATTCCGTCGCGTTGTGGTGCTGTGGCAGTATGCCATTGACACCTAGGTTCTGAGATTGTGCGAAGGGGAAAGCCAGGCTGGAGGACAAAGGGCTAGTGGGTAAGAGGGTGGGATGGCCTATGAGCTATAGATGCACCTAGCGGTGACGTACGTATCTGCTATGGTGCTCACTGCAAATACCGTCAGAGTTCAGCTACCCCCAATGCCACCCCTGCAGGGCTACGGCCTGGGCAGGCGCGAGGGAAACAGCAGCGACAGCAGCGGCAGCGGTCCAGTAACTCCAGGCGAAGGAGGCGTGGGTCCTGTCAAGTACAAGGCAGCGGGCGAGTCTGGTGGCGCTGGGCGTGTGTCCGTACCGCCGAGAGCTACGACGTCCGACGAGGTAAGGCAGCCAGTGTCCGCGTATCAGCGTGGCGCGCTGGGGTACCTCCTGCTCCCAATGACTAGGCGGCTCAGTGACAGTGCCCTGCACCTACGTACGGCCCTTAGCTAGCAACATGTGTTGAGGCTCGTTGGTTAGTGGCCCGGCTGACGAGCACGCACGCACTGTGCTGAATGCTGAGCATGGGATGCAGGCCGGAGGCTTGCAAATCCGTGCTGGAAGCACGCATGGCACCTGTAAGGTTCCAGCTCAAGCTACATATACATCAGTTTCTGCGTTCATGTGCCGAGTCTTTAATGCCTCATCCGTTTAGCGTAAAGCTGGAGTGCGTGGCTGTGAGTGGTTGCGGCCCGTGGTAATCCTGCCGCTCCCATGCGTGCACCTGTGCAGATGGAGCTGCTGAAGCAGTGCGACAGCGCTCGTCCGGACATGGACGTCGTACGGCAGCTGCTGGCGGCGGGTACGGCAGTCAACGTATCGGACAAGGTGCGTTGACCGCTCGCTGGGGTACCGGTAGTACCGTATGCGTGTGTGGTCGGGCCCGCTGGTCGCCCTATTGAGGTGGACCAGTTGAGGCGCGCGTGGGTCATATGGTGCTGCAGCGCCATGCTCGTACCTACGTACGCAAGACTCCGGCATGCTGATCATGGTACACGGGTGCGACTATACCGGTATGCCATCAATGCGGCCTTTTACCGTCTGCCGCCTGCATTTAATAAGCGCTGTACCGCGTGTTAAGGCCCACGTGCCATGCAATACATGCACATGCGCCTCAAGATTGCTGTTCAGCACGCACTTAGCTGACGCTGTCTGTACCGATATGTTAAGTTGTTGGCGTTTACCGGTGTGTGGTGGCTTGCCGGTGCCCCAGGACGGGTACAGCCCGCTGGAGCACGCTGCGAGCTGGGACCACGTGGAGCTGGTGGTGCTGCTGCTGGCGGCGGGGGCCAACCCGCGCTGCTGCGAAAAGGTGAGTGGAACCAGGTGGAACCTGGCCGCACTACCTGCCACGTGCGTGAGTACGTGCCTAGCATGTCGGTACCGTAGTGAGCTGCTGCGAGGTGTGCCTCATGCAGCCATAGCAGCTGTGCCCCATGGGTCGTTTGTGCGTGCCAGTGTTACGGATAGCAGCTGATTGTACAACGCCTGACGTCCGTTGATATGTGGCACAGGACACACAGCAAACGGCACCCGGCAAACCTGTTATGCATCGACCGAAACACGTAGTGTGCGCTGACGCCCAGCTATTGCCTCTTTTAGGCTGACTGTGTGGCTCATACGCATGTGCACCTTTCAACTGTATTTATGATACACATCCTTCTGCAACATACTGTGTTGCAGAATGGCTTCACGCCGTTGCACGTGGCCAAGAGCCGCCTGGTGGTGGAGCAGCTGGTGGGGGCGGGGGCTCCCCTGGAGGCACGGTCGTTCGAGGTGGGGCATGGAGTGGGGCGTGCAAACCAGTGGAAACCTGTCGATGCAATCACTGCTCCCCAGCCGTTAGTTAGGTGAGGGAAAAGCCTTCAATTTGCTCACTGGCAACATTGTACGTGAGCTGCGCGCTGTGGCCCGGGAGTCATACGTGTACGACTGCTGTGTTGTTGCGTGCAGCCCTGTGTAGGACCTGGAGGCCATGGTCAACGCCGTTCCTATAATGGTGCAGTAAATGCTATGATTGCTGTGTTGCTGCGCAGGACGGCTGGACGCCGCTGCACAACCGGGTGATGTACGGTTTTGTCGAGGCCGCTGAGGCGCTTATCCAAGCAGGGGCGGACATCAGCGCGCAGTACTCGGTGAGGGAGACAGCGTGCCAGCGGGTATCTTGGGGAAAGGCTAGTGGGGAAGCTCATGCGCTACGATGTATGCTTTGGTGAGCGGTGTTGGCCATGCAGCAGCTGGGTCAGCATCAGCTTCTGTTGCCTTTTCCCGTATGGCTGTCCCGTAGGTCGATCGCGCGTCGGCCGGACTGAGTGATGGCTTTTGCTTTGCGTACTCGCGTTCCCGTACCTCTACTTAACTTGCTCTGAAACATGCGCTGTACCTACCTCTATACCTGCAGCCCGGCAAGACGCCCCTGCACCTGGCGGCCCGGAAGGGGCAGTTCGAGGTAGCCCGGCTGCTGCTGCGCTACGGTGCTGACGTGGACGCCAAAGACGGGGTGAGCCGCAACGGCTGGTTACATTCGTGGTGACGCACTGGCATCGGTCAAAATTAGGAGTCTAGTGTGGCCTTGAGATACTTGGTTTGACGTACGGCCAGGTACTGGTAGGTCCATGGTGGAGGCGAGGGGCCAGGTAGGGGTATGGTGGGACGGGGCGTGAAGCAGGGGTGCCCGCTTAGTGTCATCCTGCTCTGCCTGTACATGAAGATGCTTGCCCACTACATAACAGCACACGATAAGGACTGTCGTATTTGGGGTATGGTAAATAAGATAATTGACATGACATGAACGCCCTGTGCCCGGCCCTCTTTGCAGAATGGCGAGACGCCCCTCATGCGGGCTGAGCTTTCGTCCGACCGTCCCACCATACGGCTGCTGCGCAAGGCGGAGGCGGAGGCGGAGGCGACCAGGAAGGCAGAAGCGCAGGCGAAGGCGGACAGGAAGGTGGAGGCGGAGGCTGATAGGAAGGCGTGAGACTAGGTGGGTGGCGCCACCGTGGGGCATGTGTCCTACGGTAGCACGCTTGCAGTGAGGTAGCAACTAGCCTGGGTGACCCTCAGTACACAGACAAGGTACGGTGTACGGGCATGGTAAGGCTAAACCTTTGATCCCTTCCCGGGACGCCAGACTTGCCCACTCGGGTCCTCGGGACTAGCGCATTGCAGACGCTTGCACACTGCACACTTGTGCGTCATCGCAGCGGCAGCAAAACGGGGTGCGGCAGCGGCCTTCCAAGCATGTTTGCTTATATTATGCGCCGGTCGGCGCAATGCTACATGGCAAACAGTCACACACTGCACCCCTTCCTGCCTTGCTTCCTGTTTGTCGCGCTGTCCCCAGAGGGTCAACAGCACTGTCAAGCGCACGGCCATGTCCGAGACCCTGGAGGCGGCCTGAGGCCACGCAGGGGACTTGTGTGCCTTCAGCGGTTGCACTTTCGGCTGGGCGTGGCCACGCAGTGGATGGTGGCAGAAGGAGTTACATTGACTTGCCCAAAAGGGGGCAGGCTGCGTCTGGTACATTGTACGTCAGTGCAGTGTTCATCGTAGTCTAGGTTCAGTACATGTTACGGCCCACAGCCTTGTGCGGCATGCATTTGGAGCTGATGGTTTCTGCCCGTACAGCGACAGGGGTGGGAAGGGTCCCTGCTGGTCCCTGTGTCTGTGCGTGATGGGACAAGCCCTTCGGCTGGAAAGGGGCTGAGGACCACAATTGTATAATAATGCACTGAACGCCGCAAGTGTCATAGTATTTTCGTTGCCAGATTCGTTTTGGGCGAGGCCCCCGCTTTGAGGTCCGGAGCCCCTGGCACCTGCAGCTGTCACTGTGCGTGTGTCCGTCAGAGTCTGTCACCTGCCGAGTAACAACCTTTCAGCTTGCGGATAATCCATTTGGACAGAGATGGATAATATCTGTAACTTCTCCTTACAGAATTCGCGGTGTTTAATCGATCGCAAAAGACGAAACGCGAAAATGGACCAGGACCCAGCGCTGACCAAGCTGAATGGCTGTCAGCTACATTCCGCGGTTATGAACATCATGTATATGACCACGACACCACTCCAGCAACCTGAACAGCTTTGGCCGCGTGCTACGGCTTGCAAGCACATCTCGCGGTGTCAAGTGCCGCCCTCAATGTCCCATGTATCGCTACTTGTACACGGACCCTTAAACATATGTACTTTGAAGGTGACAGCTACTTCTGGTTGTTAAGCGGAGGCATGCCGAGAGCAACGCCAGTCGGCAGCCAGCTCTGGACTACACAGCTTACGCGCTAACAAGACGTGCTGTAAACACCAGGTACATAAGACGTGCAAGTTGGGGAGGCGACGTGCAGGGCGCCCCTGCGCAAAACGGGTGGGCAAGGGCAGCTGAGAGAGAGACTTGGCATTACACGTGTTAGCTCGACTCTCCCACCCAACCCTCCTCCAGGATGCACAGCAGCACATTGCGCGCCACTGAGATAGACAGGTCGCACTTTGCCATGGTCCCAAGGTTGTTGGGGTGTGCAATGCGCCTGGGCCCGGCATTACCCCAGGCGAGCCAGTTTTTGCGCTTCCCCAGAAGCGCCTCCGACCCGACGTCGGCCAAGAAGTACGTGATAGCAAAATTGTTAATACGTGTATGGACCTACCTAGCCATCGCGGGCTGCAAGCTCGGTTCCATCGCGTGTGACCCGCGGGACGCCTCCCAACATGACTCGAATCCAGGGCTGTCCTGCAGGTCTAAACAGCGAAAGCGTGCTCCCTACATGCTTTTGCTCATGTCAACATACATAGTACCTATCTTACATATACATATATCACTACGCGCGCTCGGATGCCTGCGCAGTGTTTGTCCTTTCCCGCCTTCCGGTGCGGGGGCCTTCCGACACTGCTTGGGCCGTCAAGAGCCGCCCCATTTCGCTGTCAACAGCCTCATGCTGCGAAAGGTCCAGCCGCACAACATTTCCGGGCCAGCTCTCGACGCGCGGCTGTTGCACATGCGTTGTCAGCGAAGTCTGACGGCGACAAAGGCGAGGCGCGGCCTGAGCCGCTTCCCACGGAAGACACAGCAGCACAGGCGAGTACGACATAGAGCTGCTCGTGCAGCTGAGCGGCAGCAGCGGCTGCTACGTACTCGACCGGCTTGGCATCAAAAATGCTTGCCTGGCTTGCAGTGTAAGCAGGGCTCGACGTTGGCTTACTTGTCTGCACCTTGTCTTGGACTAGTTGCAGGCGAAAGCGTATGCATCGATTGGTCCCGGTGATGGCGCCAGCGGCATGCTCAGCGGCCTCGACGGTGTCGGCGCAGGAGGTACCGGCGGTGGGGCTAACGAGGACCGGCGGCAGCAGGCTGCGGAGGCGGTGGCTGCGCGGCTGCGGCAGGAGGTGGAGCCTGTGACGAGGGCGCTGGCGGGGGTGCAGGTGGGGCAAGAGCGCGGCTGTGTGCGTGGGTAGTGGGTGCTTCACGCTGACCCAGATGGGCGTATGCATGCAAGGGTGCCCTCGCGCTCTGCGCTACGAGTGCTAAGCACAATCGCTTATTGTGCACTGCCGAGAGGAAGCGAGGTCACACTCTAAGGTAGCTTCATGCTACCACGTGGGCTAAGGGCTGTAGACTTGCAGCACCTGCACCTCATGTAGAATGGTCGGTAGGCCGGGTGTTCGACAACTACGCTGTGCACTCGGCCACCCGACAAGGCCCGAGGGAGTCTGGGCCTCACAAGCGCCGTCTGCCCACTCTGTTCCATAACCTCTTACCTCTTCTGACCCACCAACGTGTATCCGTTTGCAGGTCTGGCTGCAAGAGCTAGCCCACCAGCAGGCGCGCCTGGTGCAGCAACACGAGCAGCAAGAGCAGGAGGACCAGCAGCAGCAGCAGCAGCCGGTCCCGGACCCTAACAGGAGGCCCAGCCGTTTCGCCAGCGGCATGTCCCAGGACGACGTCACGCGGCTGCGCGAACTGCCGGTGGCGGTTGCCCTGGCCGTGCAGCAGCAAATGGGCAGGAGGGACCTGGTCACTGGGGCCATCGTGGGTGTCGCGGTGGTGCTGGTGAGTGGTATCGTGCAGTCGTGTTGCACCTGCCTGCTGGCCGTTTCACGGTAGCGTCAAAGCTCGGGGTTGCGATCCGTCGCGTTGTGGTGTAGTCATCGAACACCTACCTCATGGTGGGCGCTGGGGAAGGCAAGGGGCAGGAGAAAGCGCATGTGTTGGCCTTACGTGAACGGGGTGTGCCGGTACCTCCGATGTGTCGGCTATGTGCACGCTGCAACCTGTGTCGGCTTCACACCTGTCTGCACCCATGCCACCTGTGCAGGGCTATGGCCTGGGCAGGCGTGAGGGAAACGGCTCGTACGCGCCTGCCGCCGCCCCCTCAAGGCCAACGCCACCCATCCCGTCGGAGGCCCCTGCGCAGCCGGCGGGCGCCGTGGGCGAGGGGGCCGCGCTCAGCGGCACGGGCAGCAGCGGCAGCGGTCCGGTGATTCCGGGCGAAGGAGGCGTGGGTCCTGTCAAGCACAAGGCAGCGGGCGAGCCTGGTGGCGCTGGGCGTGTGTCCGTACCTCCCAGAGCTACGACGTCCGACGAGGTACGGCAGTGTCCCTGCATCAGCGTGGCGTATTGGGGTACCTTCTGCTCCCATACGGTAGTCATGCGCCTTTACACCTACGGCTCTGTAGCTCGCATCACCTGCTGAGGCGCGGTGGCCAGTGGCCCGGCTGACAGTTATCCTGCAGACCGCTGGACATGGGATCAGGCCTGATGCTTGCACGTCGCTGCGGATGTTGGCATGTGCAAGGTTCCGGCCAAAATCACAGTATCTGCATTCACGTGTCAAGTCTGCGATGCTTGTAACGTGAAGCTGGTATGTGGCTATGAGTGGTTGCGGCCCGTGGCAATCCTGCCGCTCCCTTGCGTGCACCTGTGCAGAAGGAGCTGCTGAAGCAGTGCGACAGCGCTCGGCCCGACATGGACATCGTGCGGCAGCTGCTGGCGGCGGGTACGGCAGTCAACGTGTCGAAATGGGTGAGTTGACTGCTCGCTGGGGCACCGGTAGTGCCGTACCGTATGCGTGTGTGGTCGGGCCCGCTGGTCGCCCTGTTCAGGTGGACCAGTGGATGCGCGCGTGGTTCCTATCGTGGTGCAGCGCCATGCTCGTACCTACGCGTACGCAAGACACCGGTATGCTGACCATGGCACACGGGTGCGGCTATATGCCATCTCTGCAACCTTTTTCGTCTGCCGCCTGCAGATAAGCGCTATACCGTGTGTTAAGGCCCACACGCCGTGTCATACGTCCACATGCACCTCAAGAGGGCTGTCCAGCACCCACTTAGCCGACTCTGTCTGTACTGGTATGTCAAAGAGGTTTGCGTTTGTGTGGTGGCTTGCCGTTCCGCTCCCAGGGCGGGTCCAGCCCGCTGGAGCAAGCTGCTTCCTGGGACCACGTGGAGCTGGTGGGGCTGCTGCTGGCGGCGGGGGCCAACCCACGCTGCTGCGACAAGGTGAGTCTCGCCCTGCCGCACCACCTGCCGCACCACCTGCCGCACCACCTGCCGCACCACCTGCGGTACCGGTGGTGAGATGCGTGTGTATTATGCAGCCGTGTCAGCCACCGATATGCCTCCTTGGTTGTTTGTGCGTGCCGGTGTTGCGTAGAGCAGCTGAACGTACACGGCCTGCCGTCCCCTCACAAATGGCACAGGACACACAGCAAACGGCACACAGCAAACACTATATGCATCAACCGGAACACGTACTGCGCGCTGACGCCCAGCTATTGCATCACGCCTCTTTCAGGCTTACTGCGTGGCTTGTACGCATGCGCACCTCCCCACTTGTACTCATGACGTATGATCCCGTCTCCACAACAATGTGCTGCAGGCTGGCTACACGCCGTTGCACCTGACCAGGAGCCGCCTGGCGGTGGAGCAGCTGGTGGGGGCGGGGGCTCCCCTGGAGGCACGGACATTCGGGGTGGGTTTGCGAGCAAAGCGTGCACACCAGTGGAAACCTGTCGATGCAATCACTGCTCCGCAAGCGTCAGTTAGGTGAGGGAAAGGCCTTCAATTTGCCCACACTCTCAACACTGTACAAAAGCTGCGTGCGGTAGCCCAGGAGGGATACGTGTACGACTGCAGTGTTGTTACATGTAGCCCCGCGTAGGATCTGGAGGCCATGGTGAACGCTGTTCCTATAATGGTGCAGAAACCGCAAATTTGTTGAAAGCACCAGCGCGCAGCAAATCCTTTGCAAGCAAATCGGCGCCTGCCTTTGTACTGCCCCTCAGTTCGCAGTCTTGTGAACCCTACTGCGTACCGGTACCCTTCATTCCGCTGCCTTTGCTGCACATGCGGCCCGACCGCACACGCGCATTGTCAGCACTCCCCAGGAGCACCAAGGGGCCAAGTCACAGGCTGCCCGTACCTTTGACGCCCCGCAAATCCCAGATCCGACCCGACGTGAAGTGCGGACTCGTATACGGTACCCATTTTTGCGCCTGCGCTGTGGCTGCTATGCTGCTGCGCAGGACGGCTGGACACCGCTGCACAGCCGCGTGATGTACGGCTATGTCGAGGCTGCCGAGGCGCTTATCCGAGCAGGGGCGGACGTCAGCGCGCAGTACTCGGTGAGGGAGCCAGCGTGCCGGCGGGTATCGAGGGGAAGCCTAGTGGGGAAGCTGACGCGTTACGATGTATGCTTTGGCGAGCGGTGTTGGCCACGCAGCAGCTGGCTCTGGGCCGTGCACCTTGCCGTCATGGGGTACGACCTGTGGGCCTGACCCACAAGCCCTATCATGGACCATTGGACCTGCCCCGTGCCGCGCTGCCTTCCCACTCCTCTCCCACCGACCTTCCTAAACCTGCCGGCCACGCTTTTACGAAACGTGTTGCCCTCCCATCCCAGGCAAGGGTCAGTATCAGTTTCTGTTGCTTTATCCCTTACGGCTGTCCCATCGGTGGGCCGGACTGGATCGCTTGTGCTTTGCCTGCTTGCGTTGTCGTTGCATGGTTACAGGTCTTACATGACTCCCTGGCTCCTAAACGGTTTCCTCGCGGTCCACGCATGCCCGCAGCCCGGCAGGACTCCCCTGCACCTGGCGGCTCGGAGGGGGCAGTTCGAGGCAGCCCGGCTGCTGCTGCGCTACGGGGCTGAGGTGGACGCCAAAGACGGGGTGAGCCGCGACGGCTGGTTGCATCCGTGGCGACGCACTGGTAACGGTCAGAAGAAGGAGTCTAGTATGGCCTTGAGCTTTCTGGTTTGACGTACGGCCAGGTACCGGTGGAGGTACGGACAGGTCCATGGTGGAGGCGATGGGCCAGGGGTTTGGTTAATAGATACCATATGACATGAACGCCGTGTGCCCGACCCTCTTTGCAGAATGGCGAGACGCCCCTCATGAGGGCTAAGTTCTCGCTCGACCGTCCCACCGTAAGGCTGCTGCGCAAGGCGGAGGCGGAGGCGGAGGCGACCAGGAAGGCAGAAGCACAGGCGAAGGCGGACAGGAAGGCGGAGGCGGAGGCTGAAAGGAAGGCGTGAGACTAGGTGGGTGGCGCCACCGCGGCGCATGTGTCCTGGCACGCTTGCAGCGAGGTGGCAATTAGCCTGGGTGACCCTCGCTCAGTAAGCAGACGGAATCAGGTGTACGGTGTACGGGCATGGTACGGCTACAACTTTGATCCTTTCCCGAAACGCCAGTCTTGCCCACTCGGGTCCTCAGGGCTAGCGCATTGCAGACGCTTGCACATTGCACGCCTGTGCGTCATCATAGCGGCAGCCAAAGTGGGAATCCTTGTAGTTGCTTGGGTGCGGCAGCTGCCTCCAATGCTGCACCGCAAACAGTCACACCCCTTCCTGCCTTGCATCCCTTCCTGCCTTGCTTCCTGCTTGTCGCGCTGTCCCCCAGAGGGTCAACAGCACTGTCAAGCACACGGCCATGTCCGAGACTCTGGACGCGGCCTGAGGCCCCGCAGGGGACTTGGGTGCATTCAGCGGTTACACTTTGGGCTGGGCGTGGCCAGTGAATAATGAAGGGTGCTGCGCGCTCAGCCGGCACCTACTTGCTTCGCGGACTGCGGCTTGCGGGGCAAGACACTGACCTCCCGCGCGGCACAGTGGCTCGTGCAGAGCTGCATTACTATTTACACTGACTTGCCTAGGAACAGGCTGCGTCTGGTACGTTGTACTTAAGTGCAGTGTTTAGCGAAGTCTAGGTTCAGTGCATGTTACGTCCCACAGATTGTGCGGCAACCGGCAAGCATTTGGAGCTGATGGTTCCTGGCCGTACAGCGACAGGGGTGGGAAGGGTCCTGCTGGTCGCTGTGTCCGTGGTGGCCGGGACGAGCCCTTCGGCTGCGAAGGGGCTGAGGACCACAACTGTAACATACTACACTGCACGCCGCAATTGTCATAGTATTTTCGTTGCCAGATTCGTTTTTGGGCGAGACCCCCGCTTTGGGGTCCGGAGCCCCTGGCACCTGCAGCTGTCACGTGTGCGTGTGTCTGTCAGAGTCTGTCACCTGCCGAGTAACCACCTTTCAGCAAGTGGATAATTCTTTGGAAAGAGAACGATTACAGTTGAAACTTCTCTTCAAAGAGTGTGCGATATATTTCAATCGCGAAAGACAAAACTATCGCGAAAGACCAGGACCAAGCTTAACGGCTGTCAGCTACATTTCACGGTTACTACACAACATTTGTATGACCACGACACCACTGCAGCAACCTGAACAGCTTTGGCCGCGTGCTACGGCCTGCAAGCACGGCTCTCGGTGCCGCCCTCAATGTCCCATGTATCGTTATTGGTACATGATGGACCCTTAAAAGCATGTCCTTTCAAGCTGACAGCTACTTTACTGCCGTCTTCTGGTTGTTAAGCGGAGGGGGAGGCATGCCTGAGCATCGCCAGTCGGCAGCCAGCTCTGGACTACACAGTTTACGAGCTAACAAGACATGCTGTAAGAACCAGGTGTAAAAAACGTGCAAGTAGGGGAAGTGACGTGCAGGGCTACCCTGCGGAAAATGGGTGGGCAAGGGAAGCAAGGGACGGTTCGAGACTTGACATTACACGTGTTAGCTCGACTCTCCCACCCAACCCTCCTCCAGGATGCACAGCAGCACATTGCGCGCCACTGAGGTAGACAGGCGCAATTTGCCATGGTCACAACGTTCGTTGTTGGGGTGTGCAATGTGCCTGTGCCCGGCATTTACCCCAGGCTCGCCCAGCCTTTTTCTGCGCTTCCCCAGAAGCGCCTCCGACCCTACGTCGGCCAAAAGTTATGTGGTAACACATGTGTTGGTACGTGTAAGGACCTACCTAGCCATCGCAGGCTGCAAGCTCGGCGCCATCGCATGGACTCCGTGTGACCCGCGGGACGGCTTCCAACGTGACTCGAGTCCAGGAGTCGTCAGCGAAAGCGTGCCCCCTACATGGTTTTCTCAAACCAACACACATAGTAACTAGTTAATATATACATATACAGATATACTACCACCCGCGCTCGGATGCCTGTGCAGTCTTTGCCTTTTCCCGCCCTCCGGTGCGGGGGCCTTCCGACACGGCTTGGGCAGTCGAGACCCGCCCCATTTCGCTGTCAGCAGCCTCATCCTGCGATACGACCAGCCGCACAACAGTTCTGGACCAGCTCCCGACGCGCGCCTGTTGCACATGCTCTGTCAACGGGGTCTGACGGCGACAAGGGCGAGACACGGCCTGAGCCGCTTCCCGCGGAAGACGCAGCAGCACAGGCGAGTACGATAGAGCTGCGCGTGCCGCTGAGAGGCAGCAGGGGCAGCTGCATACTCGCCCGGCTTGGCATCAAAAAATGCTCCCCTGGCTTGCGCTGTAAGTAGGGTTCTATGTTGGCTCCCTTTTCTGCACCTTGCCTTGGACTGATTGCAGGCGAAAGCTTTTGGTCCCGGTGATGGCGCCAGCGGCATGCTCGGCGGCCTCGACGGTGTCGGCGCAGGAGGTACCGGCGGTGCGGCTAACAAGGACCGGCGGCATCAGGCTGCGGAGGCGGTGGCTGCGCGGCTGCGGCAGGAGGTGGAGCCTGTGACGAGGGCGCTGGCAGGGGTGCAGGTGGGGCACGAGCGCGGCTGTGTGCGTGGGTAACCGTGTGTTTCATGCTGACCCAGATGGGCGTATGCATGCAAGGGTGATCCTACCAAAGGTGCTGTGCTGCAAGTGCTAGGGGCGCCAGCTGGCTGTGTTTTGCTTAGAGGGAGCGAGGCCACACCGTCAGACAGCTGCGTGCTGCCACAGTCGCTGAGGGGTGTGGACTTACGCCCAGCACCTGCGCCTCATGTAGGGTCGTCATGCGGTAGACCAGGCTGGATGTTGCCTTGCCACTGCGGCGCAGCTATCTACTGCTGTACACTCCGCTACCCGCAGACCCCAAAACGTCTGGGCCGTACTGTAGCACCGCGTGCCCAGTCTACCGGTATTCCATAACCTCCGCGCCGTTTACATGCACACATGTAACGATGCGCAGGGCACACTGCACGAGCTAGCCAAGCAGCAGGTACACCTCGTCCTGCAACACGAACAACAAGAGCACCAGGACCAGCAGCAGCAGCAGCCGGCCCCCGACCCGAACACGAGGCCCAGCGTGTTCGCCAACCGCACCTCCACGGACGACGTCACGCGGCGTCTGGAGCAACAGACGGTGGCGCTGCGTGGGGCGCTGCAGCAGCACCACGGGGAGGTGCAGCGGGAGCTGGTGGGGCGGCTGGGGGCGCAGGGGCGCGAGCTGCCGGTGGCGGTGGCCCTGGCGGTGCAGCAGCAGATGGGCAGGAGGGACCTGGTCACCGGGGCACTGCTGGGCGCCGCGGTGGCGCTGGTGGGCGAGCGGCCGGCAGGCGCCGTGAGTGGCGGTGGGTGGCCCATATCGCCGGAGGTCTCTGCTCCGCCGAGAGGCGCCGTGGGTGAGGGGACCGCACTCAGCGGCACAGGCAGCAGCGGCAGCGTTCCAGTTGCTCCAGGCGGAGGAGGTGTGGGCCCTGTCAAGCGCAAGGCAGCGGGCGACGTCGCGTGGGCGGGGCGTGTGTTCGTCCCGCCGAGGGCGACGACGTCCAACGAGGTGAGTCAGTGCTCGTTGAATAGCGTGACGTGTCGGTTACCTCCTGCTTTCAAGGATCATGCGGTCTGCATGCGTTTTACCTGCGGGTCTGTAGCTAGCAACACGGCGGTCATTGGGTCCCGTTGACGAGCACTCGACAGGTCCAAACGTGGAACGTTGCCTGTGGCCGACAGGTGGCAGTTGTAAGGTTCCGGGGTCACTGTGGCCTTTGCCTCACGTTTCAACTTGTCATTTAGTCACGCGTGTTGCATTAGGCTAGATTGAATGGCTACGACTCATTGCGGCACGTGGCAATGCTGCTGCGGCTTCCATGCGTGCACCTGTGTAGGTGGGGCTGCTGAAGCTGTGCAACCGCGCTCGGCCCGACGTTGCCGCTGTACGGCTGCTGCTGGCGGCGGGTACGGCAGTCAACGTGTCCGACAAGGTGCGTTGACTGCTCGCTGGGGTACCGGTGGCGTGCGTGCATGGTCGCGCCTGCTGGTCGCTGTGATGAGCGGGCCAGTGGAAGCGCACTTGGGTGCATTCGCCCTGCGTCTGCCCATGACGCCGGTATGCTGAGAAGGGCATACAGGTGCAGCTACCGGTATGTGCCATCACAGCGACCTTCACCGTATGGTCTGGGCCTACACGTAAGCGCTGTACCGTGTGTTGAGGCCCACGTGCCATGCTGTGCACGCCGTGCACGCGCCTCAGGAAGGGTGTTCACCATGTAAACATCTGCTGTGGATTGCTGTGTGTAATTAAAGCGATGTGTGGTGGCTTAACGTTGCCCCCCAGGGCGGGTCCAGCCCGCTGGAGCACGCTGCGAGCTGGGACCACACGGAGCTGGTGGGGCTGCTGCTGGCGGCAGGGGCCAGCCCGTGCTGCAGCGACAAGGTGAGTGGCACCTGGCGTACCATCTGCCACGTACGTGAGCATTCACATTCGGTAGTGTCTAGGTGCTGGTAGTGAGCTGCGCGGGTTGTGTATCAGCAGCCATAGCGGCTATGCCTCTTGGGTCGTTTGTGCGTGCGTGTCGGTATTGTGTAAAGCAGCTGGCTGTGCAAGGTGGCACAGGGCACACGACACCCGGCAGAAAAGTTATGCATCAACCCAAACACGCGGTGACGCCTAGCTGTTGCCTCTTTCAGGTTTCTACTGTGTGGCTCATAAGCATGTGCACCATTCAACTATAATTGCTTTACACATCCTTCTACAACGTACTGTGTTGCAGGCTGGTTACACGCCGTTGCACGTGGCAAAGAGCCGCCTGGCGGTGGAGCAGCTGGTGGGCGCGGGGGCTCCCCTGGAGGCACGGACGTTCGAGGTGGGCATGCGAGCGAGACATGCAGCACGGTGGAAAGGTGTCGGTAGAACCACTGCACCGCGGCCGTCGGTGAGGCGTGGGGAAAGCAGGGAAAGGAGGTAAAAGCACTTGCAAGCGCTCTACACGGTGCGAGAGCCACGCACTGTCGGTTGAGATGGTACATAAAGCTGTGTTGCTGCGTGTATGCCCAGTAGTGTGAGAGCTTAAGGCCTCGCCAACGTCCTTCTCTTGATGTTATGGTAACGGCAAACGCGCTAACGAACAAAAGCGTACAGCATATCGTCCGCAGCTACCGGTAGATCGGAGTTTGCCTCGTGCAATCCAACGTTCGCCATCTTGCAAACCCACCTGTGTACCGTACCCCTCGCTCCGCTGCCCTTGCTGCACAAGCGGCCCAACCAGACACGGTCATGGTCTGCATTCCCCAGGTGCACCAAGCCTTGGACAAAGGAGCCCCCGAACAACCGAGGCTGCCATGCCTTTGACGCCCTGCAGATACGCGCTGCACAATTCAGACTCGCCGCCGTGTCTTGTTGTCGCGCCTGCTGCTGTGACTGCTATGCTGCTGCACAGAACGACTGGACACCGCTGCACGCCCGGGCGGCATACGGCGCTGTGGAGGCGGCCGAGGCGCTGATCCGAGCGGGGGCGGACATCAGCGCACGTGAAGCGGTGAGGTGGCCAGCATGCCAGCGGGTATCTCGGCGAAGGCTAATGCGGGATGCACCCATGTTACCACCTGTGGTACGTACTCAACAGAAATGTTGGCCCTGGTATGATCGCAGCAGCTGGCACAGGGCGGTGCACCTTGCCGTCGTGGTGTCTACCCTATGAGCCTGACCCACATGCCTATCACGGACCTCCCCATCCATGACCGTGCCGAGGCGCTCTGCCTTTGCCTCATGTATACCGGCAGTCCGGCAAGACGCCCCTGCACGTGGCGGCCCAGAAGGGGTACTTCGAGGCAGCCCGGCTGCTGCTGCGCTCCGGGGCCGAGGTGGACGCCAAAGACGGGGTGAGCCGCGACGGCTGGCTATGCCCGTGGTCATGCTTGCACTGAGAACGGTCAAAAGGAGGGGGATTGTAAGGCTTGAATTGGACGTGCGGCCAGGTAGGTTTGTGGTCGAGCGAGGCGGTGGGCCAGCCGGTCCACAGCAAGGCTCGTGGTAAGGGGTTGGGGCACAGGGCTGCGTGCACTACACTTACACTGCTGTGCCAGCATACGTCTTGACGATAGTTTAAAAAAACGCGTCAACGCAGCTGTGCCACGTGCCATTGCAGAATGACCACACGCCCCTCGTGGACGCCGTGCGCGCGGACCAGCACATGATTGTGAGGCTGCTGCTCAAGGCGGGGGCGGACACGAAGGCGCAAAGGACCGTAAGTGCCGCCACCGCCGCGGGGCATGTGCCCTAGCACGCTTGCACTGGAATAGCACACAACCTGGGTGACCTTTTGTCGTTACCCGACAAGGTATACGGTTATGGTAATGCTACGCTAAGTTTGATCCCCTCCAGTCGCACCCACCGGCGGTCTTGCCCATCGGATCCTCAGGACTAGCATACTGCACACGGCCTGCGCATTGCACGCTTGGGCGTAAGCATAGCGGCAGCTACAACGTTGAAGGCGTGGCAGCTAACCCTCAAGCAACAAGTATTTGCTCACGTCCGCCAGCCTGTGTTGTAGTCGAGACGGTCACGCTGAAACGCGTTGCACCCCTCCGTACCCGCTCCCTGCCTGCTGCGCTGTCTTCCCGCCAGGCCATAGCGATTGAAATTGGTGCCAGGAGCAAGGTCATGTCCGAGATTCTGGCTGCGGCCTGAGGCCCTGCACGGGACCTGCGTGCGTCCAACCTGCTCCGGCGTTCGGGGGTTGCACTTTGGGCTGGGCGTGACCAGTGGATGCTGGAGAGTGCCGCTCACTCAGCAGGCACCTCTTTGCTTCGCGGACTGCTGCTGGTGGGCCAAGACGCTCACCTCACGCAAGGCGCAGTGGCTCGCGCACAGCTGCATTATTAGCTAACACGGATCTGCGTTTAGCTACGCGGCAAGCCTGCGCCTGGTTATCTGCAGATTAGCTCTTTCAGTCCAGTTGAATCAATTGTATGCTCACCGCACAGAGCCTTATGTGGCATGTTGTAATTTGAAGGTCGGGTCGTGCTTCCGGCTTGTGGTAGTGGTGTGACGGGACGTCGTACGACCGTCCGCCGGTGTGAGCACGACATCGTTTGGGAACCGGTGTACGACGCCCCGCCGTGTCCAGGCCTGTGGCACAAGTCCGCCGGTCCTGGTTGTCTGGATAAGTGAGCGTCTGGATGGACGTTAATCTCTGCTGTATGTACTATGACTCCCTGCTTACTCTTGGCCCCATACACCAAGGCGCAATACTTTGCGGTTCACGTTCCTGCGGGCCCTGGGGTTTAATAGCGGTTAGGATCCTCATGTTACGGTACCTGCCGGTTGTCTTGTGGCCTTACCGGAGTTATTTAGTAACTGTGCCACGGTTGGGATAGTAGCCTTACTCGTAGGCGTTACGTTGTAAGGCAGCTCTGCGCATCTCCCCCACTCCCCACGTGTCAGTACCGTACCAGGCACGAGTCGCCTTGTGATTACACATAGCAAGTGCTAGTTGACTATTCTTGTCATATCGGTAGTTGTTGACTTGTTGAGATACCTCCAGCTGCAGACCCTGCCTGCGCCGTCCTCCTGTTGCGCGATGACCCATAGGACGCCTTCCGGCATGACCTGGCATGATGAGCCACAATGTGGTTCTGCAGGCAAGCGGAACGGTGCCCTCGACACTCTTTTGCTCCTATCGCTCGATTTGATGTTTACTGTACCGCATAACTATTACGCGCGCTCGGATGCCTGCGCAGACTTCGTCTTTTCCCGCCCTCCGGTGCGGCGGCCTTCCGACACGGCTTGGGCCGTCGAGAGCCGCCCCATTTCGCTGTCAACAGCCTCATGCTGCGATACGGCCAGTCATACAACACTTCCGGACCTGCTCCCGACGTGTGCCTGTTGCACATGCGCGGTCGACGGGGTCTAACGGCGACAGGGGCGAGACACGGCCTGGGCCGCTTCCCGCGGAAGACGCAGCAGCACAGGCGAGCACGATAGAGCTGCGCGTGCTGCGGAGAGGCAGCAGGGGCTTGAACGCCCGGCTTGGCGCCACATATGCTCGCCTGACTCAGCCTGGCTAGGCTGTAAGTCGGGTTCGACGTTCACCTGAATGTCCGCTTGCTTTTTGCACCTTGCCCGCCTGTGACCATTTGCAGACGAAGGCGGAGCGTGCAGCTTTTGGTCCCGGCGATGGCGCCAGCGGCATGCTGCGCGGCCTCGACGGTGTCGGCGCAGGCGGTACCGGCGGTGCGGCTAACGAGGACCGGCGGCAGCAGGCTGCGGAGGCGGTGGCTGCGCGGCTGCGGCAGGAGGTGGAGCCTGTGACGAGGGCGCTGGCGGGGGTGCAGGTGGGGCACGAGCGCGGCTGTGTGCGTGGGTGTGCTTTACGCTGACCCAGATGGGCGTATGCATGCAAGGGTGACCTGCGTGCCCTGCCCACACGTGCTGCGCTACGAGTGCTAGGGGCAACAGCTCTCAGTACGTTTGTACAACGGAGCGAGGCCACCCAGGACAGGTGCACGCTAACACCGGCGGTGGCTGAGGGTTGTGGCCTTGCCGCACCTGCACCACATGCGGGGTCGTCATGCGATAGACCAGGCTGGGTGTCGCCCTGCCTGCCTGCCACTGCAGCGTAAACATTCATTGTGGACCTCACAACCGCCACCTGCCCACTCTGTTACGTTACTTCTGCGCTGAATGGCCCACCAACGTGTAACGGTGCGCAGGACACACTGCAGGAGCTAGCAAACCAGCAGGCGCGTTTCGTCCAGCACAACGAACAGCTACAGCAGGAGGACAAGCAGCAGCAGCAGCAACAGCCGGTCCCGGACCCGAAGAGGTGGTGGCACAGCGTGTTCGTCAACCGCACCTCCACGGACGCTGTCACGCAGCGGTTGGAGCAGCAGACTGTGGCGCTGCGTGAGGCGCTGCAGCAGCACCACGGGGAGGTGCAACGGGAGCTGGTGGGGCGGCTGGGGGCGCAGGGGCGCGAGCTGCCGGCGGCGGTGGCCCTGGCCGTGCAGCAGCAGATGGGCAGGAGGGACGTGGTCAACGGGGCCATGCTGGGCGCCGCGGTGGTGCTGGTGAGCGAGCGTGCATGGAGCACAGCACTACTTGTAGTACACCGGTAATGCGTGGCATGGCCGTACTTGAGGTAGGAGCAAGGCTCGGGGCTGCAGTCCGTGGCGTTGTGGTGTTGTGGCGTGTGGTGTAGACACCAAGCCCCTCAACCTCAGCTTCATACCTGGTTACGCCCATTCCACCCGTGCAGGGCTTCGGCCTGGGCAGGCTCGAGCTGAACGCCCCCTTGGCACCTGCCGCCGACACCTCACGCCCCACGCCAACACCCATACTTGCGGAGGCCTCCGCTCAGCCGGGAGGCGCGGTGGGTGAGGGGACCGCACTCAGCGGCGAGGGCAGCAGCAGCGGCAGCGGCAGCACCGGCAGCGGCGAAGGAGGTGTGGGCCTTGTCAAGCACAAGGTATCGGGCAACTCTGGCGGGGCTGGAAGTGTGTTCGTACCGCCGAGGGCTGCGACTGCCAACGAGGTAAGGCGGTGCTCGTGCGATTTGCGTGACCCGTTCGAGGCCTGGGTACCTCGCTCCTGCGCCCTAATGAGCATGCGGCTCGCATGTTCTTCACCTCTATAGCAGTTTCTGGTGCGTGGTGGCCATTGCTCTGCCCACATCAAGCATCATCATGCAGGCCGGACCTGGAATGTAGTTCCCACGCACACGTTGCCGCTGACGGTGGCGCTGGCATGTCTTTCCGACCCCAGGATGGTCTGATGTTCACGTGGTGTTCCCGGGCAGGCAGCGGCGTGCTGCGCGGTATGCCGCGTGTTCTGCATGAGGACCAACAAGTGGCTTTGTCACAGTAATGCGCGGCACACCTGCTGCGGCTTCCCTGCGTGCACCTGAGCAGGTGGAGCTGCTGAAGCTGTGCGACCGCGTTCGGCCTAAAGTGGACGCCGTACGGCAGCTGCTGGCGGCGGGTACGGCAGTCAACGTGTCGGACAAGGTGCGTTGACCGCTTGCTGGGGTACCAACACTGTGCGCGGTCGGGCCGACTGGTGGCCTTGTTGAGCTGGACAAATGAAAGGGCGCGCGTGGATCCAGTAGTACAGCATTTGTGGTGCAGCACGCACCAACGTGGTGGTTGGTTTAGTGGTGCAGCGCCATGCTTACCCTAAGACACCGGTATGCTGAGAAGGGCACACATGAGCGACTACGCAACATCACTCCTCTCTTTTCCGTCTGCCGCCTACAGGTAAGCGCTGTACCGCGTGTTGAGGTCCACGTGCCATGTCATACATACACAAGCGCCTCGGACGTGCCACTTGCTAGTACCTGCTTGTTAATATGCTACTTGCTTCGCCCCCTACTAGTACCTGCTTGTTACTATGCTACTGTGTCCCAGCAACTGCATCGCTGTACAAGCCCCTTCAGAGGGGTGTATAGCACGCACATAGCTGCTGTGGACCGCTGTACTGAAATTCAGATGCGTGGCGTACGTGTGTTGGCTTGCCGGTGCCCCCCAGGACGGGTCCACCCCGCTGCACCTGGCGGTGGTGTGGGACCACGTGGAGCTGGTGGGGCTGCTGCTGGCGGCGGGGGCCAACCCGTCCTGCTGCGACAAGGTGAGCCGCACTTGGCCGCACCGCCCCAGCCACGTACGCGGGTACGTGCGTGTGTACGATAGTAGTCAGGTTTGTATCATGAAGCCATGCCAGCTATGCCTTATGGCGTCATGGGTCGTCGTTGGTGCAGGCCGGTGTTGCGGAAAGCAGCTGGTTGTGGAAGGCGGCACAGGGCAGGGGGCACACGGCTCCTGGCAAACAAGTTACGCACCAACCCGAGCACGCGCGCACCTCGCACTCTACTCGCGTTGTCTTATCCCATCTGTGCTGCAGATTGGCTGCACGCCGTTGCACACGGCCAGGAGCCGCCTGGCGGTGGAGCAGCTGGTGGGGGCGGGGGCTCCCCTGGAGGCACGCACATTCAAGGTGGGCTAGCGAGCAAATCGTGTAAATTGGTGTTAAGTGCCAGAGGAGAATCGCACCGCGAGCGTCGGTGAGGCGTGGGGAAAGCACTTGACGCTGGACCCACCTGCATACCAGTACGTACCCTCCACTCCGCTGCCTTTGCTGCACATGTGCCCGGACACACATGAACGCTCTCTGCACCCCCGCCCCAGATGCATCGGAGGGCCCTGTACAGGCTAGCTAGGCTGCCACACCTTAGCCGCCCCGCCGGTCCCAGAGCACTAGAAGGAAAGTGCGGACTTGCCGGCGTGACACAATAATGCTGCCTTTATCGCGCCTGCTGCTAAGACTGCTATGCTGCTGCGCAGGACGACTGGACACCGCTGCACGCCCGGGTGGTGTACGACTGTGTGGAGGCCGCCGAGGCGCTGATCCGAGCAGGGGCGGACACGAGCCCGCACGACTCGGTAAGGGAACCAGGCATAGCGGGTACCTTGGGGGAGGCTGTTGGGGAAAGCTGGTACGCTGTTATGCATAAGATGAAATGATGGCCCGGGTATGGTTGCATGCAGCAGCTGGCATTGGGCCGTGCACCTTGCCGTCGTGGGGCCTGCCCTATGAGCCCTATCAGCAAGAGACATGTCACGGACCTCTCCGTCCGTGGCCGCGCCGAAGCGCTCTGCCTTTCTGTCACGTTTCACGTGTACCCACAGTCCAGCAGCACGCCCCTGCACGTGGCGGTCAAGAAGGGATATTTCGAGGCAGCCCGGCTGCTGCTGCGCTGTGGGGCTGACGTGGAGGCAAAAGACAAGGTGAGCCGCGACGCCGGATATGCCTTGGCAACCCTAGTGGGGTGCGGTGTTGCTGCCGCACATAACGGATCCTCTGATGCACGGCACGGGTGCACGGCCGTGCGTTCTCCATCCCGCCAATACCATATGAGTACCGTTGGTCGCGCCTTGACCAGCATGTAGTGACGTGCAGTCGGTTGGTGCTGCTCGAACGTAGCTGGGAGGAGCGCCCCTGAAGGCCGCCGTGCACCGGGACCACTTCGTTCTGCCACGGACGCATTACCTACCGAACGTCATCTATCATACCAAGGTACGACACAAAGCCCTGTGGGTATCAAAGCCCTGTGTCCGGTGCTCCTCGCAGTATGGCTGGACGCCCCTCGTGCACGCCGTGCGCGACGACCAGCCCCTGATGGCGAGGCTGCTGCTCAAGGCGGGGGCGGACAGGAAGGCGCGAGACAACGTGGGTGCCTCCACCGCGGGGCATGTGTCCTAGCACGCCTGCACTATTAGGGTAGCAAACAGCCTGGGTGACCCTTCGTCAGTTAGCAGACATGTTGAACGGCCATCGTAAAGCTACAACGATATTATTGACTACCTTCGGGAACTTCGTTCAGTGTTACCCACCCACAGTCTTGCCCGCTCGGGTCCTCAGTCCTCAGTCCTCGCGTGCTGCACACACCTGGACTTTGCACGCTTGGGCGTCCGCACGCCGGCAGCTACAACGGAAGCTTTGTGAGGGTGTGGCAGCTACCCCTCAGGCATATCTGCTCACGCCCGCTAGCATGTGTTCTAAACGAGACGGTCACGCCCAGACGCTTTGCACCCATTACTGCCCGTTCCCTGCCTGCCGCGCTGTCTCCCCTGCAGGCCAGAGCGATTGAGTATTTTGCGAAGAGCAAGGTCATGTCCGCGATTCTGGACGCGGCTTGAGGCTCCGCACTGGACCTGGATGTGTCAAGCTGGTCCAGCCAACAGTGGTTGCACTACCGTGTGGGCCCGGCTTACCCGATGAAGATTGGAGAGTGCCGTACACTTAGCAAGCCGTACCTGGCGGACTGCTGCTGGCGGGCAGAACGCTTACGCCAGTCAGCCCAGTGTGGCGGCAAGACGCGAAAACGAGTGCGGACCTGCGTAAAATGGCGTAAATGGTTAACTGAGCCACGTATCGTTTTGAGTTGAGTAGCAAACCTACGCCTGGATTACTGCATTTGATGTCTCTCTGTTGCTCGGCTCAGTTCGGTGCATGTCCACTGCACAGAGCTTTATGCGGCATGTACATGCAACCAGGCTGATGGTATCACGCTCTGTTTTGGGGATGTGGTGGGACGGGAGGTGGTACGACCGTCCGCCGGTATGGGCGCGACACGTGACTCCTTCAGCTTCAGCTTCCCGTTCAGTGCTGCGGATCTGTACCTGTACGGCACATGACGACGCTTCGTTGTGCAATTTCCGTTCCTACAGGTCCTGGTGTTAAGGACGATAGGGCCAGCATGTTGCAACGGTCCTAGACGGTTACCTGGTGCCCTCATGGCCTTAGCCCTCTAGCGGACGCCAAGGGCGTTGCACGGCGCCTCCCCCCTGTTAGTACCGTACGAACGTATAGGCGTGGATCGCGGAGGCACGAATGCGGTGGCTCTAAAACCATAGTGGGCTGAAGTGGTGAGTGGGCAGTCAGGCAATCACTTCTGCACCTCGTCCTGGAAGCTCACCATGAAACGCATTCCGGCGTTCCGAATGCCATGTCGGCAAGGCGAAGAGCACACTCAGGTAGCGTGATATCATTGCTGGCAAGGATGTGCCCATATGATGCCACAGGCAATACCAAGAAGTCCAGAATAATGTGTACAAGACTGTGGGTTGGTGAATGCCGCAGCACGTAGCAGCACGTAGTGTAGCCCACAACTGGTGTTGAAAACTGCTGTCATGTCACTGTCTGAATTGAAACTCCCATGCGCACTCCAACACGGCATCCAAGAGAAGAAGGGCCAAGAACTTGACGTGACCAAACACTACCAGTGTCCATCACCCATGCGGCACAGACAAATGGGTGGCATATTGTGAAAACCCGGGGAGACCCGGCCCCTGGTGAGGCCCGCCCCCCGCTTGCATTGGACAATAAGCAGCATCTTGCCACGCAGCAGACACGAGTCAAAACACTCAACGCAGCAGCGGTATGTAACAATCATATCTTCGGTAGCAAAAGCTTCGGGCGCAGCAGGGCCAACATGTGATATAAGCACAGACGCAACAACGGTTGCGCATGGGTGCAGCAGTAAGGTTGCTTAAGGGTAATTGGCAAAACTTCATTCCCATAGAATTTGGTCACCACGCAGCGCACCCGCAAGATCACATCTGACAGGGGAAGCAGGAATGCAACGCGTACCCACACCCCAGCCATGTGCTGCCTTCCGCCCTGGAATCACATCCATGCGAGAGACCAGCGTTACATCATACTGCATGTATTCACGAGGAAGCCAACCTCGTGGTCAACTCTGCATCCCCGAGCAACTGCCGTCCTAGACACCCACTACCCCACCTCAACCCCCACCAGTTCTGCCACCTGCTGCTTTTGCTGCCGTTGCCGTCACGCCCACACGACCACACACGCCGCGCCGCTGCTACCACACACGCCCGCTGCCGCCTGGCCGTTCCTCCCGCCTCCGCCCAACGCCCTTTACGCTTTCATGGCCGGCGCGGCCTCGGTGGCCACCGCCACGGTGCCCTGCTGCTGCTCGGCCGCCACCACCACCTGCTGCACACCCTCCACCAGCTGCTCCCGCGGTGGGCGGTAGTTCTCCCAGAAGAACAGGAAGGTGATAGAGCCCAGGATGGCCAGGATGCCCGACAGGAACAGCGAGGTGAAGGCCCAGGCGCCAATGTCGCCCACGTAGCCGTCCCACGACATGGGCACGCGGTAAAAGGGCACGGTGAACAGCAGCACCAGGCCCATCAGCGCCCACCAGAAGGGGTTCAGCATGCGGTCCTTGTGACCGCCAATGTCGAGGTAGCGCGCCACGTGCGGGCGGTAGGCGCCCTGGTTCCTGGGCGCGGTGGCGGTGGCAAGCGCTGTGGCCAGGGCCACGGCCTGGTCGATGCCGCCCTGGTGCTGCTGCTCCTGCTGCTGGCCCTCGGGCACGGCCGTCTCGGCGTCGGAGGCGGCGGTGGGCAGGTCGATGCCCTTGGCGGCGGCGATGGCGGCCTCGTCGGTGAGGGCGCGCTGGTTGCGGTCGGCGTCGGTATCGGAGCCGGAGGCCGCGCCGGCGGACGGCGAGTCGCAGTCGGACTCGTACTCCTCGGGGGGAGGCGGCAGGGGCTTCAGGCCGAACATGCGGGGGAAGTGCTGCATGAGGACGCCCAGGATGATGGTGATGCCCATGTTGACCACGAAGCCCAGCCACGCGCCCGACAGGCCCGTCTTGGTCAGGTCGTTCCCAATTGCGCGCTGGATGTTCTGGTCGGAGAAGACGATGCCGAGGGTCACCGGCAGGCCGCAGATCATGCCAATCAGGACGGCCTCGCCGCGCAGGCTGCGCCAATGGAGGCCCAGCCACACCGCGGGAGTGACGTGGATGGGAGTCACGTTCTGCAGCGAGAAGAGGCTCGACAGGTCGGGCTTGCCGCGCTCGACGGTGATAATGCCCAGCGCAACACCGATCGACAGCGCGGCAAAGGCGATGAACTTGCCGAACATGATCTGCTCCGCCTGGCTGGCGTTGCGGCGGAAGTACTTGGTGTAGATGTCGCGCACCCACATGCTGGAGCAGGCCAGCAGCGCAGAGTCGGCGGTGGACATCATGGCGCAGATGGCGGAGGCGAGCAGCAGCGCGGAGGCGAAGGCCTGGCCGCCGCCGCGCTCCGCCACCACCTGCAGCCACAGGAACGGGGCAGTCGGGAAGGGGTGATGGGCGGGTAGCGGTGCAAATGCGGACGTGCTTTCTGAACACGGTAGTCGTCTCCAGCGCCGCCAAACGCCCTGCCGGATCCCGCTGGTAGCACTGCTGGTTGCCCTGCTTGCACCACGTGTTTGCAACAGCCGTAAGCGGTCACGCACCGAGCGCTGTGCCCCAGCTTGATAGTTGCTCAGCACAACACACTACGCAAGACGCTGCGGTGGTGGTTGCGCACTAGCACCACCCCTTTGACCCGGTCTGAATCCAAGCCATATGCCGTTGTAGCGATGAGCATGCCCACCTTGAGGAGCTCGCCGAAGGCGCTGGCGCCACGTGGCAGCGACCGCAGCGTGTCAATGGCCACCCAGCCCGTCACCATGGACGAGAACTGCACCACAAAGAACGTGAACACCATGCACGCCATGCCGCGCTGGATGACCTTGGCGTTTTGCGCAGCAAACAGGCGGGCCGTCAGGTGGGGGAACATGGTGGCCGCGACCGTGGTCTTGAACACGAAGTCAAAGTAGGACACGATGTTCATCTTTGCTGGCACGAATTGCATGGCGCGGACGGACGCGCGTGCGGCGTTGCCGGGGTTGGACCAGTAGCTGTAGGCGCGCGCGAGGCCGCCCAGCTCGGTGCGCTGGATGATGAGGAAGATGATGGAGCCGAAGAACAGCACCACGCCCTGGAGCACGTCTGTGGGAGCAATGGCAGCAGCACATGGTGTCAGGGCAACAACGGCATCGGAGGAGATAAGGCAGGGTGGCGTCAGGGTAGCACGCAATGCCGAGGTCCGAATCAGGAGTTGGAGGAGGAGGAGGCACGGCACAGGGTGCGACATGCCGGCTGGTAAGAGGGTGCTAGATGGCTTCGTTGCGAAGAAGCGCCGTGCCGTACAAGCACTGGAGTCGCTGCAAGCGCAGGTCGAGGGCAACTGCCCCGCCCACCTGTGTACGCCACGGCGCGCATGCCGCCCAGGAGGTCGCACAGCAGCAGCACGGCTGCGCCCACGCATATGGCGGTGGTGGCGCTGATCTCGCCGTAGGTGAAGGTGCGCACCTCGCGGCCCACCGCCTGGAACTGGGTGATCAGGTAGGTGAAGACGGGCAGCTGGAGGCAGAAGAAGGTCAGCAGGTGGATGGCGTGGGCCACCTGCGGGTGAGGGGTGGGAAGGGGAGAGCGGGAGCGCAGGCAGGGTTGGGGGAACACCACTGCTGGTGCGAAAGCGCAAGTGCTGACGTTGTGGCTGGCTAGATAAGATACTGGGTTGCCGGGTTAGTCTTGATAGGGCTGAATCCAGTGTATCCTTCTAGCTTGCGCTGTCGGCACCTGCGCCCCCAAGGTGACAGGCCCAGCCGGGGGAAGGGCGAGGCGGAGGGGGCCCAACCCACAGGGAGGGGCAACAGGGCACGAGGGCGTGCATGAGCCCTAGCGAACCACGGCCCGAGCGAGCCCTTACCAGGGGGTGGCTGGAGCTGGGGCGGCTGTAGCGGTCAAAGAGGACCTCACTAATGGTGAAGTAGCCGCGGCGCTTGGAGAGCGCATGCAGGCGGGGTGCCATGACCGCGAATGCAATGTACAGTCCAACGCCGCCGGGAATCCAGCGCGTTGCCATCCATCCCGTATTGTATGCCTCATTGACAATGCTGTTGATGAACGGGAGGGATACAGCGGAACGGGTTCGGGAGTCAGTGCGGTGTGTGTTGCACTGGAGGGCCGAGGTGCAGGCACGTGCCGAGTGCAGGTGCGCGGCAGAGGCCAGGAAGCTTGCCACACACACGGGCGGCAACGCGCAGCACCATGTCGCACTCTGTAAAGCACACCAAGTAAAGCCAATTGATGCGGGCGTTGCAGTGTGACAACCACACCGTGAGCTTGAACCTACCCGGACACCGAATAGCCGGAGAACAGCGATGCCATCATAGTGAAGAACCATACTATAGTTCCAAGTCCTCTTCCAGCAAGGAAATGCTCGCGAACCTGTGGAGGCCGGGCGGTGCAAGCGTTACATTTGCGCTGGCGTGTTTCGAGCCGTTCCAAAGGCTGCAAGGCTCTCCAGCTCGCGTGAAAGCAGCTATAGCATACAACGTTGTCATCGATATGTTCATATGGCATAGTCTCTCTTCCGTATAATGCGGAAGGGCTGGCGGCTCCATTGACTCGAGAGGCTGTTGCCGCACCTGGTCCTTATTGACCTTGGACTGACGAAAGTTCATAAGGGCACCAATGATACCCGCTCCAAGCACGAGAATTAGATACACCCCCAGGACGGGGTACGCGACGCTGGTAGTCGTTGTCATTTCTCCAGAACTGTCGGTGCAAGGCTAGGCCAAGGGACTTCGCAAACTGACGATAGCTTATGAGAAGCTTCAGCCCTCCCTACGCTGGTGTTACCCAGATCAGGTGTTGCCGGTATAATATCTCAGCCCTCAGCGCGAGTTGCGCCTCGAGCACCCGGGGGCGAAGCACAAGTAGGTTAAGGCTAAGGCGGTAAGGGACGCATTAGCGACAAAGCCTCGTGGCAGCCAGCGAAAACAAGTAGGGCTGCGCTCCATCCCGGCCGTACGGCACAAAGGCGGCTTTAGGAAAAAGCGAAAACGATCCGTAATACAACCACAGCGAACTCTGCAGTCACAAATCTTCATGTGAGTTTGTGCAGCACGTACCATACCGAGTGCAGCAGCGCAAAGTGTTGCAATCGACCTAACCGCTAAGAAGGTTGCCGCCAGGGGGCGTGCGGTCAGCAGAGCCTTCCGAGGCTTCCGTACTGCTGCAGTTGGGGTTGCTCAGCCTCCTTTCGCGTACTGGTATACCGGTGTGTAGCAATGCCGAACACGTAGATGGTAGCACCGGTCAGCAACGGTACAGGACTGCGGAGGGCAGTAGCTCACGCAAGCTCATGTTCCCCGCTGTTCCTGGGTGTTCCGGTCAGCAGGGTTGGTTTCCGCCCAAGCAAAGGAATGCCCTGGAACTCACTACACCCAAACCCGAAACGGCAACAGGCGCAGCACACGACGCACATGGCAAGGTAACTGCGTGCACATTCCACTGGGCAGCATCCACTGAAGCATCGGAGGCAAATGACCTTCCCTGCAATGGCGCTGCATGTAAATGTTGTTGGGCGCCTTGCACGGGATACTTTCCCTTCCGTGTGTGGGGTTACAATGCTTCTTCACCCAGGCATGGATAGCAGGGGAAAGGCGAGGCCGTACCTCCCACTGCCCGCCCCGTCAGTGCACTCGGACTCGGGGGAACACCCCTGTTCGGACTCCACCAAGCTCTCTCTCCAGTCACACACAGAGCATGCCACACAGAGCATGCCGTCTGCATTCGAATCAGTGAAGGCGATACTCGCCACCATCAGTGGCACCCGCACACACCGATGCACTTCGTAACGGTACGAGCACCGAGCAGAAAAATGAGAAGAACGATGAGTGCATCGAGCACAAATGGTAAGCACCTCGGCAAATAGCAACGGTCATGTGATGAAGAATGCAGCGTCACTTGTGTACATGCACGTGCCATCAGCGAGCACGTCGAGGCACTGCCGCATACATGCGGCAGGCCGCCCCACAATCCCCTGCCCTAAACCTGCGGTCCCTGTTCTGTCCTGCCTAGCACTCCTATGGCTCCATACGAGCTGGCTCCCGTTTGCCTACCTATCTAAACCCCCAATCGTATTTCAGCGCCTACGCACCCTGGGACAACCTATTGCGTGTCCACTAGTGCTGCGGCAACACCAGTCAATGTCATAGCATTCAACCCCTCATAACCATTAATAGAGCCTCTGCCATGCACAAATCATGCTACCTACCCCGCCTGCACTCTGGTACTCGGGTCGTAGCGGATTGCCGCCGTGGCACCCGACACACCTTGTGTCCCTCATCCTCCTCTGCCACCGCCGCTGCGCGCGCAGTTGTCACCAGCCAGCCAGCCTGCTATGTGCAAGGTGCCTAGCCAACCAAAGGCCCGAACAGGCGCCAACGTGGAACTAATGCTGCCGCAATAACGCGGCTGTTGCCCGGCTGGCCCACTGCTGTCCACGCGCCCCACCGACAGTTTGCCCCTACCCACATGCGCCATTGCACAACCCGCTACTGCCCGCCTCCCACAAGCCCCCTGCCGCTTGCGCCCGATACGCTCCAGTCCATGGCTGAAAGCCGCCCTAAAGGAAGCGGCTCTTGCGGTCCTGCTCACCTCGACCCTGCTGCCACCCAGCCATTGCAGCCCCGCCGCCGCCCCTGCTGCCGCTGCCACGCTCCGGCTGCTGCTGCTGCCGCCGCACCTGCGCCCGCCGCCGCAGCTGCTCTCCCCGCGCCGCTCCTTTGCCTGGAGCTGAGCGTTGACCACGGCTCCTTGCCAATCAGTCACAGAAGTACCTGTCCCCGTAGCTGCCGGCGCCAGGCACCAGCTGGAAGGTGTCCATGTCCACACGGTCGTCGATCTCCGACGTGATGAGCGTCACCTTGGGGTAGCTGCCGCACACCTGCACAGGGCGCAGGGGGCAGGGGGCAGGGACGCCAGTTGCAGGTCACGCGGCACAACGAGGGTTCTGACAGATTGAAAACAGGACGGAGGGCACTGGTAGGGCTCCGGGCAGAGTCCCGTAGGCACGTGACTGGCGGCAAAGGTCGTGTTTGCCCCACACGCCCCGAAGACCCCGGGTCAGCCACAAGTACACGCTTGGTTTAGAGGGCAGGGCAAATTTGCCGTACAATGTGCCCCTGCTCCACCAGGCTGCCTTGCAGATAATCTCCGTGCAGCGGGCCCCTCCCGCCCCAGAAACCAATGCCCCGTCCCTGAGCCCCCGACTCCGCGGGCTCGTGGCCCGCAGCAGGGAGCTGCTTCAGCCCCCACCTTGTGGATCCCCTCCGGCGCCGCTATGATGGTGAGGAACAGGATGCGCTCCTCCGGCACACCCTTGTCCTTGAGGATCTGGACAGCGCAGGGAGGGAGGCGCAGACAGCAAGAATGAGGAAGAAATGCATCGTAAGGGTACGGGAGCTACGGCGCGGGTTCAAAACAGTTGTGGGCTGGCTGCCTCGTGCCTTGGTACGCCAAGGGCTGGCGTGCCGAACGCGCTCACGACGGAGACCTTGTTAAGTACTGCTCCAAGCACATGGCAGCGCATATTGCGACGAGCGTTGCAGTAACGCAGGCTCGCAGCTCGGCCACCGCCACAGCCCCGCCCCTTCACTATCCCACAAGTGCCACGTCCCATCCCTGCCGAGCTGCCGTGCTGGCCCACCTGGATGGCCTTGACGGCGGTGCTGCCGGTGGTGAGCAGCGGGTCCAGCAGCAGCACGTGGCGGGCGGCGATGTCGGCAGGCAGCTTCTCGTAGATGACGTCGGAGCAGTCGCGGTGCCTGCAGCACCAACGGGCAGCGCGGGCAGGGTGCTTCAGGCTTTCAGCGGCATGCGCATAAGGCGCGGGGATCGCACTGGTGCGTGGAGCGGCATGGGTACGACATGTGGGCAGGACGGGTGCACAGCGGGTGGGTACGGCACTTTTGGTCTCACTAGTGTGCGTCGGACGCAAGCCGGGTTGCAACTAGGGGGGAGTCGACATGGCATTGACCCAGTTGCCCGTGCGCCTCGTGCCTCTTTTCCAGCGCTTTTCTGCCCCCGCCGGCGTGAGGGCTTGCACGTCCCTCCCTTGCTCCCAGTCCCACACGTGCACCACCCTCCACCCCACCTGTGCACCAGGATCTTCCCGATCTTGATGCCCTTGCAGCACGCCCTCAGCGCGCCCTCCATGGCCTCGCCCGAGCGGATGATGGACACGCCGCACAGCTTGCGTGCAAAGGCCACGCCCGTGTAGGCGTGGCCCGTGGGCGTGGTGATGGTGGTCTCCGTGAAGGGCAGGTGGCCAAGGCCCGCCTCCACAACCTGAGGAGTGAAACCAAGGTAGTCAGGGTTGCTGTTGAAGCTTGCGCAAGCACACCGGGGCGAGGGGCCGTGTGCGAGCTGATAGATGCAACCGGGCGTGCACCATGTTTCGTTGGCTCATCGCACGTGGGCACATGGGATGAGGCGGAAATTGGCCGTGCGTGGCATGCCAACATTTTCGAAAAGTACGGTTCGACATGGTTAATTGTGGGCGTACTCAAGTGTCACGCCATGCATTTGCACTCACCAAGCGGTTGAGCCGGTCCGCGTAGAAGACGAAGTCTGTGGGGGGCACGAGATCGAGGGCAACGGAACGGGGTAGGTACCTGGCCAGCCAAGGACGCGCCAGTGTGCCAACTGGCCAGCCGAAACACGGCAAGTACAAGAGGCTAGCACGGTCAGCTATCTAGACGCACGCAGTACCCAGTCAGCTACCCGCAAGAGCCCATGCACGCACTGTGCGTAGCCTTATCGACAGATGGCGGGCAGCGGTCCCCTGATATCTACTGATACGGTGCGGAATCCTACCGAGCCCTTGCCACCCCATGCAGCCCTGCCGCTGGGCTCTCTGTGGATGTCCCCTGGAACCTGCTGGACACTACTGCATAGCCCAGCTGGATGACCCAATACCCATATGCTGCATGCCTTTCGCCATAAGCTCACGCCGCATGCCAGCGCACGTGCTCACCAACCCCCCTGCTGCACGCTGGCACACGTGCTTACCCTCCTTGCTGGTTTTGCGGTCGCGGATGATGGTGTGCATGCCCTGGATCTGGAAGTTTGAGGGGATGAGCTCCAGGTTGGGGTAGATGCGCCGCAGCTCCGGCTGCTGCAGCTTGGTGCGGATGTGCTCCACGATCAGGTCGATGGCGACCACGTTGGTGCCCCTGCAAGGGACACCAAAGAAAGCAGCTGAGCCGCTACCACTAGCCGTATAAACACCATGCCGCACACAGTTCCAGCTATGCTGGGTGCTGGATGCCGGACCTCATCACTTGCATACTGCCCCTGCAGAGCAAGTCGTCCAACGGTTGCACGGGCATACCGTGTGGGTGTGCCCTATGCACACCCGCATGCATGAAGCTGCGCGGCCTGCCCTGGTGGCGCGGCGCGACCGCCGCTGGCCGCCAGCCTGACTGCCCCTAACCAACGCCCTGGCCACCCTGCCCCTGCTGCCTAGCCCCCAGCCTCCACCTGACTGCCTGCCAACCGAATACCTAGATGCCTGACGCCCCACCTGCCCCACGGGATGATGACGTCCGCGTGCCGCCTGCTGGGCGCCACGAACTGGTCGAACATGGGCTTCACGAACTCCGTGTACTGCTTCAGCACGCCTGGTGGCCGCACGGCAGGCGCAGGCGTGAGCAAGGCAGGATGAGTCCTCCGCTACCGCGCGTAGTGGCCGCGTGAGTAGTTGGTACACGCGGTACGGTACGGAGGGCGCCCAGCAGAGGCGCACTGCAGAGGCGCAGACCACGACCACGCCCACCCAACCCGTCATGGGCATGTCCAAACCGCCGCAAGCCCAGCATCATTGCCCAACCAAACACGTGCCTGCCCACTCTGTTGCCTGACCTCCCTTAATCCGACACGGTCTGCTGATGCTGGAATGGCAATCGAATACCCAGGCCACGAGCCCTGCCGTGCCACGCGCGGTGCCACAACCGCCACCCACCCGCCACGTCTCGCCCCCGAGAAGCCACATCACGCTGGATGCGCCGGGCCAACCGCAGGTCGTCATCTGGAGGGGGGAATGCATAACGAGGGTGCACGCAGATTAGGTAAGGGAGATGGGCGAACGTGCGGGTATGCACCACAGGAAATTTGGCAGGCTGGCGCTCACCACTCAGTGGGGTCGGCAGGAAACAAGGAAGCCACCCCCATTGTGCCCACGCGCAAACCCACTGGCCACCGCGCCAGCTGCCAACGTACAGGCCTGTCCCTGTAAGCACACCGCACAGCCACATCATGCTCCCAGCACCCTTCCCCTCCATCCCGCCCCGACGGGGCTTTGTTGGCCCCTAAGTGCGCCCCCGCTCACCCGTGTCCACGAAGACCTTCATGTTGCACATGCTGCGCACCTCCTCCATGGCCAGCACTAGGATGCCCTCCACCACCACCACGTCAGCAGGGCCCACCCAGCGCGACTCGGTTTCAGAGCGCGAGTGCTTTGCAAAGTCGTACACCGGCACCTCCACGCCCCGCCCTGCCTGCAGGTGGCCATGCCGACCATGCATGGAAGCAAGCAGCCAGTGTAAATTGGTGAAGCTCTTGTCATATAATGCTGCCCACACCGCATTCCAGGTGACTCCAGTTGTGCCCCGGTGCGAAGGCCAGCACTAGGCGGGCCAGGTGAGATAGCAGGATTGTTGCGTTGAAGGGCCCACGCGTACCGTACTCACCCGCAGCTCGTGCAGGCAGTGGAGGAGAGCAGGCTTGTCGAAGGCATCCGGGTGGTCAAAGTTGTATGCTGCACAGGGGCGAGTGGCAAAGGGGCAAATTCAAGTTGTGTCGAGGAAAGTACGCGACTGGAAGAGCAGCCCAGCAGTCTGAGGAACATGGGGGTAAGGTGGCAGGTAACGCGCCAGGCACGCCCTCACGCGGTTCTGGGGAGTGCAAATGCAAAGAGGTGCCCAACGAGGAACGAGGAAGGGCTTTCCCGTGCCAGGCCAGGCGTTACGTCCAACGGTCGTGCCCCCAGGCCGGGGCCCAAATCGGCAGCAGCAGTGTGTGAAGTGCGAGGCAGGTGCAAGGGCAGTGACATGCAATAATTGAGTTACATCCATCGCCTCAATGCACTGGTGCACACCATATGTGCTTCAGCTGTCGCCAGCGGCATGCCGCCAGCTAGGTCCTTCGACGCGCCGCCACTAAACCTTACCGTCGCCCGCAACCGGCAAGACTTTTTCAAGGATGACTGGCAGCTCTGCTCAGACGGTATGGTGCCATGCGAAGGTATCCCAAACCCGAGTTGCAACAGGCGATCCCCGTCGCGTCTGCAACACCCTACCTTACCCCGCCCAAATTTGCACGTATGCTACTGGCAGGCAGGTACGCAATATGGACTGATGCAGCCTCCCAGCCACCCCTGCTCACTTGCGACGTTCGCCCTTTCCTCTTCTGTCAAGCCTCTGTAGAAGGAGTCTTGCGATATGAGCGCCACGCAGGAGTCGTGCAAACGTTGTTGAATCAAATCCACCACTGTAACAAGGGAGCGGCCATAGCAGAACCAAGGTTCGAGGGCGCAACCAGGGAGGCAGCAGGCAGCGCCGCGTGGCGCACTGGCGCTGCAGCCATCATGGCATGCAACGCTGATAAGGTAATAATATTATGCAGTGCAGTCGACTGGAACATCTGTGCCCCGTGTGTGATAACCTGTTTTTGTACCTGTCGTCTTGCCGCTAGCGGTGCCTCCTGCGACGCCTATGATGAATACCCCGTGGTGTGAGCGACTTCGATGGGCACGGAAAGAAGTTCCTCCATTGGCAGTTGCTGACCCGGGCTGCGAAGTTGAGGGCTCAGAGTCTTCCCTGAGTCGTTCGGCCATTCCAGTCACAGGTCTTAGAGGTGTCCCACCAAGTCTGTGGTAGTCAAACATGGTTGCAAGTATCGCAGGATGAAGACGCTCCCCCAACCGAGGCTGGTCACAATACTCGTCGAGTCATTGCCATGGTCTCGGAGACGCGCGGCAAGAATTGGAAGAATGAAACGAAGGAGCGACACCAGGTGAGCAACGTAGTACTCTGTATAATATTGTAGGTGTGGCTGCTGCTAACGAACAGAGAAGAATTGCTGCGTTAACGTTTGTGTCCCTTGGACTGATGCAGGGGTCCAGACTGCCCCACTTACGCGCTTACGGCTGGGTTGAGCCCACTTGAGGGCAATCATATGTAGACTATTTACACCCTGTTTCAAGTGGGTTCGCAGTACCTGTACCTGGCTGGCTATTTCGCGCTGTAGGAACGGAAACCCTGGACCATGGAGTAACAGGATGCCCTGTGTCTACCCAGCTCAGGCATGTGGGTATGTTGCGCTTACCAGGATATGATTGCGGAGCAATAGCAGGCTAGTAAGGGAAGGCAGCCATCTTCGGGGCGACGTTGCGGCAGGCAACAGACTTGCTTGGTTAAAGGGGCAGCCCACGGAGGTAGCCGCCTCGACAAGCAACTCCGGCATTTGCAGGCCTTGCACGATTGTACACGGTAGCTGGTGCAGCTTGTGTCGACATCCCCTTGAAGCACATGCAGAGTACCGGTGCTCATGCCAGCCCCATTCCGATGACTCAATCGCCACCGACAGCACAAAGTCAAGGCGCATACTGCATAATGCCCGCACTTGGCAAGGTCTTGCCGGAACATTACACCAGTTCACAAGCGACCACAAAAGGCCATTTGCTCTTGCCTAGCTATAGCTTAGTCCGCTCCCCTGCTGCTCTTTAGCGCCCGCATCTGTGCTCAATGCTGCTCCTCGCTCGCCGCTGGACGGCCCTGGCCGGCACGCTCAGCACCCAGACAACAGCGGTTGCTGCCCAGCCGCGCACGTCTATTCTGCTGCAGCTCAACCTAGGCCGACCGGGCATCAGCACCTGCACCGGCAATGCGACCAATGTCGGCTCCCACATGAGCGACAACGACCCAGAAGCTCTGCGGCATCACAAGGAGATGTCGCTCAAGGTGCGCAGTTATCACAGCCTTCCGGCTGTCCTAGCAAGACCCGTGGGTCGCGAAGGCGGCGAGCGGCTGCCGCATAGCCCCCAGATGCATACAACGAAGCGTTCATCATTACAGAGCAACATATGGGCATTGACAGTCTGAAGGTTGCTGACGCTGCATCCGACGGGACAGAAGCATCCGTCTGCAACTAGCATCGCCTCTCCTGCACTTTCAAGCGGCCCGTTGCTTGCACGCCAACAATTTCGCGCCAAGATGTGATGTGCGATCTTGCAATGGCTGAGCGTGCAGGGCCAGACGCCGGCGTTCGTGCCCCAGACCGAGGGCTGGAGCGAGACCCTGGCCAGCGTGAGCGAGGCTGTGGTCAAGGCCGAGCAGATGGTGGAGGACGACGCAGCCACACAGCCGGCCAAGCTGGAGGTGCTGCAAAAGCACACTATCGAGGTGGGGACTTGGGAGCATGCGGGAAGGGGCAGGGGGCGCTGGCGTGCAGTGTTAGTTGGGCCCATCTTGGCAGGTGGTTTGCAAGGGTTAACTTATGTGCAGGGGCCGCCGCCGTGCCGCATACGGCGCGCCAGCCACACGCTTGAACGCATGCCATGTGCACAGTAACCATTCCCAGACGTGCTAGCATTTGGTTCGTTCCCGCTTGTAGCCACCAACACGCACGCACGCCTGGTGGCCCGCAAACGATGCACCTGCACGGGAAACATCCGTGTGCAGGGGAGCTGTTGCCAGCTCCACCCGTGCTTGGGTCCATCGGATTGCCCACGCCTCCGTAGGGCCGTCCACACCCAAGCAAGCTAACGCCCACCGTTGCGCAGCATTCGGCAGCGGCACCATCCGGATCACCCTCACGCACCGCCAGACCGTCGTAGGTTACTCGGGCCCCGTGTAAAATACCGCTGTGCCGAACCCACGCCTACCTGCAGGTGGTTCAGCAGCTGCACCACACGGGCGAGGAGGGCATGCCGGCCCTGCCCAAGCGCGACCAGTACGACGTGTCCAGCCGCCCGGCACACAAGGCCAACCTGGAGCACACCGCCAACAACTCCCCGGGGTCCGACCCCCGGTGAAGCGGAGCAGGGTGTCCATCAGGCGCGCTGCGGTACCCGTACGGGGTCATGCTGAATGTACATGGTTGAAGGGCCGGTGGAAGGGCTGCTTGCGGTAGGACGGGACGGATGCCGTGCCCTACCTCTTGCATACAGGTGTGCCATAAGAACGCTGTTGTTTGTGTTGGTTGACGGACCGAGGCTTGTTAGCTTGTGACGGGATGCAGTTGTATGTTGGTCATCGGGCCGGGAGGATGGCCGGGATGGAGGTGGATGGCCGGGTAAGGGCGTTGCTACTCTGGCCCAGGCCTTTCTGGGCGGTCGCACCAGGTCGCACCTGGCACCACCGGTGCGTACCTTCGCAAGATCGCAACTTTGTAGGGCCAACAGCTGTACATGGGATTCGCCGTGTAGCTGTTGTAACCGAAAGCTGAGACAGTGACAGCAGGCATGCCCGCACCGACTGATGGGATGGGTTGCGGGAGGATCATACCCTTCCCAGCCGCCCAGGACGTGATGCGGTGGATGAAGGTACGCGTGAAGCCTGGAAAACAGTGTAACGCGTCATGGAATTGTGCACTGGTTGAGGGTCAACGTGCCATACGGCTTGTATGAACTAGTATGAATGTTTCACACGCCCCCTGAATGGAGTGAACTGACGGACTGGACCAGGCGACTGGAACAGCGATCCACAGTGTGCGTGGCCCTGGACCCCTGGTATGGGGTTGCTCGTGGCCAGGCGGCAGCTGGGTGCAAGCTAGTGCAAGCCGTCAGCTGAGGCGTATACGGCTCTGTCCCAAAAAACAGTGTCAGCTAGGTACTTGGCCTGTACGCGCGCCGCAGCACAGACCTTCGTTGCATGGTACAGGGCTGTCCCTCAGCCTCGGCCCTGGACTTGCAACACTCTGTACGACACTTCCGACACCTTTAGACGCTCAATACCGTAAGGTGAAGCTATTCAGTAACGGGAGCTTGACTGTGTTTGCATTGTTTAAAGCTTACCATGAGGTCGAAGGCCATGGCAACCTCTGCCAGTCGCGGTGCTGGATGCGCGACCCTTGGCGCACGTAACCTAACGCCAAGGAGACAGAGATACTTAGATAAACGAAGCAACACAACCGTCGCCATCTTCTCTGCGATCCCAGCCCCATTCGGCCGTGTGAAACCACCTGTTACCCCCGCAACGCCTGCGTCTGGAACGGCGGTCAGCGTGGAGTTTCAGTGCTCAGCAAGCAGCCCGGCGGCACGCCTGCTCCGCCACCACCCCCTCGCCGTCCTGCAGACAGCTGCACACGGTACGGGCGTCAACGCGGCACGCCAGCGGACGCATATATGTCGTACCTGGATCTGTAGACATTCGAGTGAACTCTCGCGACACGTCCTGGCACGCCGTGAGCAAGCATGTTGGCATGCAGGCAACGTGACTGCATAGAGTTTGCTTGCGTGACCCAATGGCCTCCGACGGCGTGCCATGCAGAGGAGTCAGCGCTGCTGTCGCAGCTGGCCGGCCGCCTGCACGCCGCGTCCATCCTGGCCGGCGGCCTGCTGCTGACCGCCACGCAGCACGACACGTGCATCGCCAAGCTGGGGCTCATGCAGGCAGTTGCGGTGGCGGCGGGCGCAAGCAGGTAGGAGCACGTGTGGCACGCAGAGCATGCACAGCGTGCGGGTGCCGCTGGCAGCGCTGCTGAGATTGCGGTCGCATCCGCTGGTTGCGCAGTGTCATCTCCTTCCTCGTTCCGGCTCTGTGACCACCAATCTGCTGTTCATGCAAGCGCTAGTACCAGCTTGGAAACTGTGTCCCTTACTGCCGGAACAGGTACGTGGCGTCCCTGCGGCGCTCTGCGGTGCCACCTGAAGCCAGCCCAGGCCAGGGGGACCCACAGGAGCAGGCGGCGGCTGGGAGCTGCTGCCACCGTCACAGCCATGCCGGGGAGGCCCTGGAGTCGCAGCTTCACGTACAGGAAGATAGTGAGTGGCGTATGGGTAGTGTCTTCAACATGGGTTTGGCTGACCCTGTCTGCACCCACTGGCACAATGCTGCATCCAACAGATGCAACGTTCCTTGTTGGTGGGTGTACTTTCGCTCAGGTGGCTACCTGGTACCATAGCGGAACTTGCGCAAGGGCACCCTCCTGGGCACCAGTAGCACAAGTGCCACAGCTGCTTGCTGGTCCCTGTCAGCAGCCTCGGGAGGGTGACCGGCGTTTCATTTCCCTTGCCGCCCCTTGTGGGCTTGCAGTGGCGACCGGTCCCTTCAAGATACGCTGGAGTACGCAGCTTCCCAGCGCTCCAACCCACACGGGCTCCAATACCGACACGCACGGGGTTCCACATGCAGCTGCAGGCGCAGCTACACCTGGGCCCCAAGGTTTACGCCAGACGACTGGCGCGCCCGCTGGCCCGCCTCTGGCGGCGGTCAGAGCGCCACGGGGCATATGGACCTCGCTCAAGCTGCAGCAGCTGCCGCAAGTAGCGGCCCACGCTGTGCGGCTTGAGGCCATGAGGAGGGCACTGGACCGGGTGGCGGCAGCGCAAGCGGTGGCAGAGGAGCCGGGCGCGTGGGATGGCGAGACATGGACGGGGCGAAGCCAGCACGGGGGTGGTGGGCGGTCACAGAGTTGTGCCGGCCTGGAGCTGGAACACGTAAGGTGAGGAGGGCCGGGGCAAGGGGGGCTGTTCAAGGAAGGCAAAGCACGCGTTTGCCAAGCGAAGCCGCATGCCTACAAATTTCGTGCGCAAGGGGCTTGTGTGGATCGTACTCGTGCACCCTGGGCATGTATGTGGGATATCGGTATTGGTAATGGGATACCGGTCCCCCTCATTATTGTGGTATTGGTGCTGATGCATGTGCAACACCGGGGTCGCCTTCTGTCGGCTCTGCCACTCTCATCTGCTGCCTGGTTTGCAGGCCAGGACAGGTTGACAACTCTTACCGTACCTTTGTCCCCAGGGTATGCAGCGGCTGCCGGCGCTGGGCCACGGCCAGGAAGCTGGCCGTTGCAGGCGCCCGGATAGCAGCAGCGCTGGTGCTCGCAGCGGCGTTGTGGGCAGTGCTGGGCGGGGAGGCGGCATGGACACGAGTCACAAGAGGCGTATTGGCCCCGGTGTGAGGTAGCGTATATGCCAAAGCAGTGCGTCTTGAACCTGGTGTACGAGTGCGACGGGGGCCCAGGGGTCTCACCTCTGCCTGGGGCACAACAGGTGCAGGTTGTGGCGCAGGGGAAACCACCACATGGGAAACCATGCATGGCGTGACGGCGTGACGTTGGGCTGCAGTGCACAGAATGACAAAATCGGTCCTGTTATGGCGCTGTTCGTGGCGCTGAGTCCGTATACGCTGCAACGGGCGCAAGGTGGCTTAGCAGACGTGCGTGCCCGGGTCCCGCGTGCAGGGCGACCCCAATGCAGGAGTCCATCCCTGCCTGTGACGTAAAGGCGTGGGCTACGTTGCAGTTGGGTCCTGCGTAAAAGGTGTAGAGCACAGGTTATCGTGTGGCTCTGCGTGCAATGACACAGCCCCCCCCGCCCAAGACGTGATGGGGTTTGACCTGGCGCCGATGTTGACCACACCGCTTCGTTGGCTCATCGAGCGCCTTACTGCAACATCTCTCCAGTCTATTTGGCATGGCGTAAGAACGGTATGTATCAGCACCCCTCTCGCGCTGCAAGGCCGATGTTGACCAATGTCTCGCTGTTTGTCGATTGTGGACCAAATTGCTTACCAACTTGCGCATCCAAGAACAACTACTGCACTGATGCAAATATCCTTGGTCCTCAGGTCCGAGCGAGGGGCCGAGGAACCTTCCGGGGTGGATGAGGGTACCCGTGAACTGAAGCGTGGAATACAGTAGTGTAAGGCGTCATGAAATTGTGCACTAGTTGAGCGTCAACGTGCCATACGGCTTGTATGAACTAGTATGAATGTTTCACTCGCCCCCCTGCACAGAGTGAACTGACTAACTGGACCAGGGGACTGGAACAGCGATCCAGAGTGTGCACCGCCCTGGTCTGGGGTTGCTCGTAGCCAGGGTGCAAGCCAGTGCAAGCCGTCCGCTGGTGTGAAAAAGTGCCAGCTAGGTACTTGGCCTGTACGCGCGCCGCAGCACATACCCTTGTTGTATGGTACACGGCTGCCACCCCTCGGCTCGGCCCTGGTGCAACACCTCTGTACGACACTTCCACTTCCGAAACCTTTTGGACACGCAATACCGCAAGTGCGAAGCTACTAAGCAACAGAAGCTTAACTGTGTTCGCATTGTTTTGCCATGAGGTCGGAGGCCATGGCAACCTCTGCCAGTCGCGGTGCTGAATGCGCGACCTTTGGCGCACGAAACCTAACGCCAAGGAGACAGCGATACTTAGATAAACGAAAGAACGCAACTGTCGCCATCTTCTCTGCGATCGCAGCCCCGTTCGGCCGTGTGGATCCACCTGTTACCCCCGCTACGCCTGCGTCTGGAACGGCGGTCAGCGTGGACTTTCAGTGCTCAGCAGGCAGCCTCGCGGCACGCCTGCTCCGCCACCACCCCCTCGCCGTCCTGCAGACAGCTGCACACGGTACGGGCGTCAACGCGGCACGCCAGCGGACGCATATATGTCGTACCTGGATCTGTAGACATTCGAGTGAACTCTCGCGACACGTCCTGGCACGCCGTGAGCAAGCATGTTGGCATGCAGGCAACGTGACTGCATAGAGTTTGCTTGCGTGACCCAATGGCCACCGACGGCGTGCCATGTGTGTGGCATGCAGAGGAGTCAGCGCTGCTGTCGCAGCTGGCCGGCCGCCTGCACGCCGCGT